>OBEQ010759850.1_pt1 | contig 47887 bp, 46 predicted proteins | sample 1670901 | NCBI WGS metagenome assembly OBEQ01 (sample SAMEA104232315, study PRJEB22302) | groundwater metagenome | biome: forest; feature: aquifer; material: groundwater | place: USA | collected 2011-08-07 | depth 5.4 m
GTATGTGACAGGTTGAAGGAAGTTGCGGACGAAGAAGCCGATGATCGGAAGTCCGCCAAGCCACGCCATGAGTCCCGACTCCACATAGCCGAGCCACCAGGACACGAAGAACCCTTTGCCAAAGGGAGCAGCGCAGATATAGAAGACATGATGATCGCGGCAGATTTGCAGATACTCGCGATTCGCCGAGAAGATGCCACCCTCGGAAATCTTCACCCGATCACAGCGGAGTTTCTTGATCTCATGCGCGGTCAGCAATCGTTCGACTTCAGCATAGAACTGATCCGATGACTCTTTGACGTTTTCGATCCGGTGATTCCAGTGGGAAATGATGCTGGTGGGTATGACACGCGACATGATGAACCTCCCTTTTTGATTATCCCCACAGCATAGACAAGAATCAGGAAAAAGCACCCTTAATGCAGTTGTTTCGGATGAAGCGTGGTGGCGCTAAAGGGGTGGGTGGGTACGCCGTCGATCATAAGGCGCAGTGCAATGTGATGGTGCGGGAGCATCACCAGGTCTTCCGCACCAAAGACCGGCGCAAGTTCCTTCGCAATGATTGGCGCATCCTCCGGCCCCAGACGAAAGGCAATCACGGTGCCGGCATTGGCAAGGACGGCATGCCGCACATCCGGCTCCAATTGATGCAAATGCTGATGGGCGAGCACCAATCCCACATTGAACTTGCGTAACTCGGACACCATACTCGCCACGGCAAGCGTGGTGAAGTTCTGGAATTCATCGATATAGAGGAAGAAGGGACGGCGGGTATGCTCCGGCAATTCCGCTCGACTGAATGCCGCAAGACTCACGGTGGAAACTAAGAGTGCGCCCAGGAGATTCGCCGTGTCTTCACCGAGTCTGCCCTTGGAGAGATTCACAATGAGAATCTTTCCTTGATCCATGAGCTGTCGAATACGGAGATCAATGGGTGGTGCAGTGAGCATCCGATAGAGACGCGGATCAGCGAGAAATGCACCGATCTTGTTTTGGATTGGTGCAATGGATTCCTGCCGATAGCGAGGATTGTATTGGGGAAACTCTTTGAGCCAGAAGTTCCGCACTTGGGGATTGGTGACACGCTTCATGACTTCATACTGAAACGGTTTGTCCGTGAGCATACGCAGCACATCGGGAAGCGTTGCCTCGCCATACTCCAAGAGCGCAAAGAGGGTATTCCTGAGAATATGCTCCATGCGCGGCCCCCAGGCATCATCCCAGAGTTTCTTCAAGGCTTCGATCAGTCCTGATGCCGCAAGCGGTATCTTGTCTCCGCGTACATGGCGGAGCGGATTGTATCCGTATGGTTGGTTAGGATCAGCCACGTTCATATAGACGAGATCGGCTTGTCGTTCGGGAGGTACTTGTGCCGCAAGCCGCTCTGCCAAGTCTCCGTGTGGATCAATCAATGCACAGCCACGGCCTTGCTCCATGTCCTGAAGAAACAATGTCTCAAGCAGTGTGGTCTTTCCCGCTCCGGTACGACCAATCGCATACGTATGAAAAAGCCGGTCGCGTTGTTTGATGCCGAAGGTCTTGTGCGGGAGGCGTCCGTTGGTTTGTCCGAAATACGAAACCTGATTTTCATTCCACATGCGGCTCACCTTAGCGAGCCGCACCACTTCCGACACGGATGGATTTGTGTGCCATGCAGGCACAAAAATCCCCTCATGACCATTTTCGATTCCTGCATAAGTATGAGTAGCGGACATTTGTCCTTCTTTATCAGGAGCTCTATCCGCTATGAGTTATACCCACACGAGTACCGAGGCACTCTTGGAATGCCTCATTGGAAGCGATGCCACCCAAAAGTGGTATCGCGGTGAACTGCGTACATTGTTTGAACAGGAGACGGGAGTCATTCCCGGCGAGATCGCACCACTCATTGCCGCAAAGGAATTAGTCGCACGGTGGTTGGTGGAAGAGTTACGCGAGCGCGATCAGCTTTCCTCACCCGTGCTTGTCGCAAACTATCTCAAACTCTTCTTTGCCGGACAGCAGCATGAAAGTTTCGTCGTGCTCTTCCTCGATACGCAGAATCGTTTGATTGTGGCGGAGGAACTCTTCCGTGGCACGCTCTCACAAACCTCTGTCTATCCGCGTGAAGTGGTGAAGCGCGCACTACAGCTCAATGCCGCAGGCGCCATCTTTGCCCACAATCATCCTTCGGGAGTGACCGAGCCCAGTATCGCGGATCGCACACTCACGGCATGTTTGCAAACGGCGCTGCATTTCGTTGATGTGAAAGTGATCGATCATGTCGTGGTGGGAGGGAATGTGTCGTTCTCCTTTGCCGAACAGGGGATGCTGTCATGAAAGACATGAAAAGCATGAAGCGGAAACGTGACCTTGCCACATCGCTTCACGAACTCAATCGCGTATCCCTGGCAGAGATCCTGTTTGCAATGACTGAGGAGCTTGCTGTCTTTGCCGACTGTCCCTTCCTCACCAAATCACAGCAAGGGTATGTCGATCAGGCACAGCACTCACTTCAGTGTGCCGTCGATGTCTGGCTCCATCACGGGAAGCATGGGAAAACAGGAAAGCATGCAGTGGGAAGGATGAAGCATGGTATTCAGGTGAAGCCTGAGCCACCACTACCATCACCGACACAAGCGATGGAACCGATACTCGACATGCTTGCGGTGTATCACGATGATATTGACGAAGCACATTACACACCGACGCAAGTGCAACGCATCACGCTTGCGATGCATAACTTGTTTGAGGTGTATGAGGAGTTGAAGAGGAACGTGCAATGAATTAAACCCCGCCAGAGATGGTGGGGTTTTGTTTTCTTCCATACATTAGACCCTCTTGACGAATGGGTCTTTCTTGAGATACTGAAGAGTATGTTTTCTAAAAAGAAGCTGAAATTAATAATTCTGATTTTTTTCATCTGTTTGGGTACAGCATTACTGTTGATCAAGGTAATTAGTCGAATAATTCCTTCTTGTGATCAGCCTATCTCACAACTCATCGATCCAAACTCTTCCTATGGGAAGTGGCTTGCTGCACAACCTAATATTCCCAGTTGCAGTATTTCCTTGTTTGGAATCGACGTGAAACTATATTAAGTATGACTATTGCAATAAGTAAAAGTAGTAAAGTTGGCGGCTCAGGGATGCTTTGTTGGGAGACCGTCAGGGTTGCGAGCAGTGACTTCTCACCATTTCCTCCAAATAAAAACAGTGGGAGAGAGTCTGAAGAACCTTGTCCAGGCAAAGGAAGCCCGTAAGTCAGGAAGTGCTCGAAGGACTCATCGGTCCAATTTAGCTCAGTAATATCATGAAGCCCAAATATATCGTAGTCTCCTAGCGCGCTTGAGGCCGCAACAGCCATAATTCGAGCCCCTGGAACTATTAGACCAGCATAATTCAGTTGCGGAAAGCGCGATATCTCGTCCGCATAAAAGATTTCAAGCGGAAGCACATCGTTGTCAGTGTTTTGGATTAAGAATAAATGAAACTTATAGAACGTAAATGAGCCAGCGATTCCGCTAACGTGAAACGTCCCGGAATTTATCGCGGTATCAAGATCTGTCGGATCTCCGTAATATGACGGACTTAAACTACCGCCTACAGACTGGAAAAGCTCATAACGATCATTCTGTTGCGTTACGCCAAGTTTCTGCTCGGGGCTATAGACTGGGGCCCCTGTCCCAAATATACGTGCCGTTCCAGATGGCGACCCATCATTTTGTGTCATCAGATACCCGTCTGGATTCAGATGAATAAGACCAAGCAAATGACCGATCTCATGAGCAGCTACATTGGTCAGCTCATTAGCAAAGCACTCTGCAAATATACAATCTGGAAAAACTGGGCCGAAAACAATTGCCCTATCGTTTCTGACTGGATTCCTAATATCAACCCTTTCCGCCACTCCGTTTGTTGTAATGCGCGCGAGGAGTCCTCGGATTCCACCCTCGCTCGAAAAGGCAGATCGATCGCTAAATGCGATTTCGGAGTATTCACCACTAGCGGGTCGCCCAGTAACAACGTCAACGCCATATGGCAAAAATAGCGCGCCGATCTTTGAAATAATTAAGTTTTTAACGTCTTCTTTTGAAGCTAGAACAGCGTTTATTGGTAGCGAAAGACCTGTGGTACTAAAACTCGCCGGCACAAAAGCACCATTCCCGCGACTTCCGAAATCATCAAAATGTGCGGAGTCGAAATTTAGAAATACTATTTGTCGAGGTGGCATGGCCACCCCGTCGTATGTTAACTTCACATCATCAACCCTTGGATGAGTGAGCACGGGCGATCGACTGTCCGTAAAAGATTCGACTATTGCGAGATTGCTACCGGTACTCTGAATTGCCTGTGGGCCAAATGAAAAATTAAATGTATTGCCCGAGCTATTTAATATCCCGTTAATACTTCCGTTTGGTTGCCAAGTGAAATTCGTTTGAATCTGAGAACCGAATTGAAACGGTGTAAGAATTGAAGCAATCGTATTGCCGTTATCCTGGAGAAAAATTGTCGAGTTGTTGTAGTTCTGATCGGAGCGCGAAAATCTTATGCCGTATCCGCTCCCTAGTGACCCATCACTGAGAAGTGAAAATCCCGAATCGTAACGGCGTAAGAGACCTCCAAAGCCATTGTTCTCTTTGATTGTTGCCTCAACCGTTACCGGAGCACTGAAACCGATTGGCCGATATATTCCTGCCGCACCGTCTGAGTTTGATGCAGACAACTCTCCGTTTCGGAGAATCAAATTGCCGTTAATATTTCCTGAAGTATTCAACCACCCATTTCCAACAGTGCCGTCGGGCCGATTGAAATCATCGAAGAAGGTAATCGGTGCCGCATGTCCGTTCGACAACAACGAAACACTCGCAACGATGAGGACAAGTCTGAGAAAAACTGAGAACGATTTGGACACGGCGACCTCCCTGTGACGCCCGGTTCTGGCATCAGCAAATGCGATGCGTCCAAGTCTTTTATGTGAAGGGTTGTATCGACGCATAATCCATACCAAACTATGCATATGGCGCGTATTCAGGGAGTGTTGCTCAGTGTAGTGAACCTGTAGAAGTTGCCAGTGTAAAACCTTTCGACAAAATTCAGCATTTCAAAAGCACCCGTGAGGTACTCAAAAAGACTGGGGAATTTACGCTGAGACTTTTTCAACAATAGTCTTGATTTCCCGCGCTTTCGTACAATCGGTCTGCAACCACGCAGCCAATTGGTCTCTACAAAAATCAATTACCTCGCTTAATTCCCCGTGTGATGTCCCGATATATTGTTCTACGGCTCCGGCCTTTAAGATGTATATCTTCTCTGCATATTTTTGTTCAATTTTCGTTTCAATATCCTGATTCGTTTCTTTTATTTTCTGAACGATTTCCTGATTTTCGATCTTCACCAAACCAACAAACCGATCCAACAACAACTTCCACGGCGCTCTTTTTGGCTTCGTCAGAAAATCATGATCTGCAAGCAATGCTTCATGAGCGCTCCGTAAACTTGCTTGCGCTTCTTGACTTAGGTTATCTAGCTTGGCTTGCTTTGCCTCATCTTCTGCGGCTTCTTTTTGAGGACGCTCAATAATGGCGCGTTCAGATAAATGTGCCGAGAAGACATTATCAAAATCGCCTATGTAATACACCTGCAATCCAAAGCCAGAAAAGAACCCGCTCCATTTTTTGTAATTCCCCTTGCCGCCAATATCGAGAATCGCAATTTCTTGGTTTAAGTCAGGACGCAATTCTTGAAACACCGCCTTAAAAAAGTACCGGTCAGTATCGCCCTCAACGAGCACCACCTTTCTCGCAAAGAAGGCATACGTCGATCTGGTGTTGTCGAGGATTTTGATAAGGGTCTTCTGATCCTCTTGGATACCTGGCGATTTGATCTCGGTGTAATTCTCTGCATTCAGTGCGAAGCGTTTTACCTTGTCAATGGTCTTTGAATTGATTAAGGCTTCGCTGTGGGTAACCAAAATATATTGGCAACTTTGCTCCTTGTTAATTTCTTCGATGATCCTGAGATATTCGTTTTGGAATTGGTAATGCAAATGAATCTCGGGTTCATCAATAATGACTAGACCACCCTTTAAGTCGCCACGTCCATATGCTTCAAATACAAGATGAATAATGGATTTTTGTCCGGCACTGAGGCTGTCGATATCGATGAGCGGCTTGTCTCTTGCGGTATCAAAAAACGAAAAGGAATAATCCCAAGTTTGTTTTTTTGCGAGTCGAACCTCAATCTTTAAGTTCACTAGCTTCAGTTTGGTATTTATTTTGGCCAGAAAGCCCTCTTGATTCGCTTGCTCCTCAGCTTGCTTTGCTTCAATGACCCCATATAGAGAATAGTGTTTGTCTGCGATTCGCAATCGAACCAAACTAAAGATGGCTGGTTCGGATTGCTCATTCGCATTTGTGCTTTTCGCAAATTCATTATTTCGGATGCTTTGAATTTGTTGTGGAGCACCTGTCGCCCCCAACGTTACCGATGGCGTAAAGCCATGATAATTTCTATAGCTACCTATGAGGGTAAAAGATTCGTAGAGCGGTTGGATGGGATCATCAGGATGCTCCAAGTTGTATAGGGTGATGAGTTCCTTGTAGAAGTTGTATTTGATAAGGTACAAAAATCCCGGATCAGTGTTGTCAGGGGCAAACGCCAATGTGAAATTCTTATCCGCTTTATGAAGCGTGATCTCAACGGTTAACAGGTCTTGAGTAGGAGTGAAATTAGAAATATTGTCATTGGAGTAGGTACTGGTAATGAGGTGTAATTTTTCCTTGTTCGCCTCAAGTGTAGCGAGGTTATTCTTATCGATTTCGTCGAGGCTGACTTCGATCTTGATTTTTTGAGATTCATTTGGCGAGTTCCAGTTCGGCTCTAATCTAAACCCTGTATAGGTCTGATTATTTGGTCTAGTCACTATGCCTTTTTTTTCATTAGAAGGAATAGTGCTTTTCTTTGAGTACAAATCCTGATTGATGTCGAACTGGGTCAGAAGCACTCTCTTAAAGACAAAGTTGATAACTTCGAGTGCAGTAGATTTTCCTGCGCCATTCTGACCGATAAGAATATTCAGGCCGTTCTCAAAGGTAATCTTCGGGGCCGATGAAATATCTTCAAAATATTTGAAGCTGAGGATGTTGGAGATTTGTAGGGACGTGATTTTCATTTTATGAATTCTCTGCTATACGCCATAAGCGATCCGGTAGGAGAAAAGAGTATCCATCTAGGGAAACAGTTGTTTGAGGAGCGCGGCCCCGATAGTTTTGATGACGTCAAATGTCAGCTCAACACCCTTGTCCCTTGCAGTCTTTTTAATCTTTTCCCAAACCCCATCCGAGCGCATCGTATTGAGGAGGTCATGTCCCGCCATGGTGAGGCGAGGGCTGTACATTGAGCATTGCCACTCACCACTCGCCCCCTGTTCAACCTTCAGACCTTTGATATAGCCATTCTCGGTGAGCAGCTCCAAGTGTCCGCAAATGCGGTCATCCGCCTCTTTATATTTTTTGTATATCTCGTTGTATTGCTGTTCGGTCAGATCATCTGTCCATCTTGGCTGGGTCGGCATATCGGCAAGCACATCACTGTCCTCTTCGACGTCAGTGAGCAGCTTTCTGATGTAGTCCCAATCTCTCTTCATTGCAAATCTCCAAGCGCCAAACATCTGGCGATTCTAAGTCACTGCTCTTTCCGTGTGAATCTTAGGACGGATTCCGACTCCCGCACTTACTACGGTTGCAGCATTGCGAGAAGGATAGCATTGTGAATTGGCAAACTGAGTACAACGCTACTGTCTAAAATTCGTAACCAGATCAATCTTCGACAGCGCGTAATTAAGCGTCCCGAAAGCATCGTTAAACTCATGCGAGCCCAGGAACCTCAGTATCCGCTCCGCTCTTTCTCTTTCCGCTGCGCTCGCGGAAGTGTCTTCCCAGATTTTCTTATACGGCTCAAGCACATCAACATCCAGTGCGTGTCTACCGAAACGGCAACCAACGAGAAAAGCCTCCACCACCGCCCCCAAATGCGAATACAAGAAATTCCGCCCCAATGGGGTCGAACTGATATAACGCAAGACATCATGGTGATCTTTATGACCACAAACGAATTCACGATAGAGAACGGGGTTCTTGGTTTTGAGAATAATGAGCGGACTGAGCAAATGAGGGAACAGCCTATAGTCATTTGGAGTAATGCGGAGGGCCAAACTTAATAACGTAAAGCAGCGCTCCTGTTCGCGCAAAGAAAATCCAAGCGCTGCAAATAATTCAGAGAATATTTCTTCAAAATTTGTTCGATCATATTCATTGCCACGAATGTTTCGGCTTTTGAATAAGTCTATCAATCCGAAGCGCGCAAACTGCGCTCTACAAAAAGCGCCCTTGTCGGGCAATGGCAAATGGTAGTCAATATCAATAAATCGTCGCAGATAACCGGAAACATCCATGCCAACGCCATACATCGACCGAATCGAGTGCCCAAGCTGCTCTCGATCTACAGCAAGAACAAAAGCGACATTCGGCACAGAAAAGAAATGCTTCACTGCTTCAAGTATCTTGATAGCGTAAGTTGGGCGACAGCGATCTAATTCATCGATGATGATGACAAGTGGACGAAGCGCTTCCTCGTCTTTCGAGGCAGTGACCTTTGCAAATTCACTCAGTTGTTCTTTGAACCCTGCCACCGATTTCTTTGAAGCCTCGTATTGCTTTATCTGCTCCTCCGCAACTTTCTCTCCATAATCTGCGAGCGCCTTCTCGGAGATTTCATCCAAATCAACCACGCCGGCAGTTGCCATCTTCACGGCAGTGGGAATACCACGTCGTATGAGTGCTGCACCGAACTTTTTGGCTTTCTTTAGTCCCGCTTTTGCAGCAGACGCTTGCTGTTTATCTAATGACAGTGCTTCAATACCAAGCTCAAGCTCTCCAATTAAAGACACTACAGCGTCATCAGAAAAATCGTTTTCCCAAGCACTGAAATAAAGCGTCTTGAAATTCTCGTTGTTTAGCATCTGGCGCCACATCGCAAGGAATGTGGATTTTCCCTCGCCCCATGCTGCATTAATGCACAGGACTAATGGCTCATCAGCCGAACGAATAAGCTGTGTAAGCGCTTCTGCGCTCTGCTTGCGACTGAGCAGATCATTTTTGAATGGGTCGTCTGAAGGTATTTCGAATGCAGGGGCTTTGAGTTTCATAGCTATCGGCTCATTGATGATGACCGATTCTAGGCTAAAGTTTTTGAGATGGGAACCTTAAGACGGATTCCGACATAGACCGGCCGTTTTTTAATGAAGCAAAGAAATTCTATGAACTGCACCCGTAGAGAAATGTGTCGCCCAGGCACACATTTCCCCTCGTGCACGACAGCGGAATCTTGCTATGTTGACCCCATGAAAATATCCGACGAATCACTGAAAGAATTTATGGACATCTGCGAGCACGAACTCGGAGAGCGTCTTTCAGTTGACGAAGCACGGGAGGCCGCTTCAAGCCTGCTTGAGCTGTATGCGTTGCTCTGCTCTCCCACGCCACGCGAGCGAGCAGAACTTGCAAAACAGGCTCACGCATCGACGGTCGCCCCATAGTTCTCCCGTGCGCTTTGTTGCGCCACGAGCATCTTCACTTGCGCCACCATTGCTAGTGTCTCGGGATCATTGGCGAGAAAAAGGTTGCGGAATTCGTCCAGAGCTCGCAGTTCTTGCCCCTCTAGCCAATTGCTTATAAAAATTGTGCAATGAGGAAATGGTGTCGAGTGTGTTCGATCACCTTCTTGATATAACCTGAGTTTCACTTGCAGATATCCGGCTCATATCCTTAACGCTCAGTTTTTTTTTGACGAAATGAAAAGAATTTGCTTGAATGAGCCTATGGAAAAAGAGCAGAAAATCACCACTGAACAACTTGCCGACCTTATTACGCAATACCATCAAGAAATCCAAACCAAGATGGGCGGCTTCGAAACAAAGATGGGCGGTTTCGAAGTTAGACTGAGCGATCTCCAAAAGGAGGTCAAAGACCTCCGTGAAGAAACACGCGATAACTTCAAGGAACTTCGCGAAGGCATGTTCACCCCCGAAGAAAAAGAAGACCTTATGGCAAATGTGCGCCACATCAACGAACGCCTTGAGCATGAAGCCTTGGGCAAGAGTGACATTACCCTGACGCGCAGTGAATATGACCATGCAGCCCTCGCACGTCCATTTGCAAATCGCTTTGAAGCACTCACGGAGGTGGGGGTGGAGTAGGGAAACCATCTCCCGTTAATAAATTTTCCTCCCAGGCACACTTTTCCCCTCGTGCACCGTAGCAGAATCTTGCTATGTTGAACCCATGCAAATATCCGACGAAGCACTGAAAGAATTTATGGACATCTGCGAGCACGAACTCGGAGAGCGTCTTTCGGTTGACGAAGCGCGGGAGGCCGCCTCAAGTCTTCTTGAGCTGTATGCGTTGCTCCTTTCTCCCACGCCACGCGAGAGAGCCGAGCTTCAGAAACAGGCTCAAGAGTCCATTGGCTCACCGTAAGCCCGTGCCTGCTGTTGCGCAACAAGCACCTTCACTTGAGCCACCATCTCCAGTGTCTCGGGATCATTGGCGAGAAAAAGGTTGCGGAATTCGTCCAGAGCTCGCAGTTATCAAGAATCGGTTCGGATGACCGAGTCACATCATATTCTTCAACGTCTTTTTGCCGTCAGTTCGAGACCAAGACACGTGACCCCTCTCGGACTCGAACTCGGCCCCCCAGTGAGATCGGTGCACATGTGAATCCGCATGAGGTTTGGACACCATCATGATATAATTTCTGCAATGAAGAAACTTTTACTGCTTGCTCTTTTCCTTGCTCCAATCGGCGTCTCCGCTTGTGGTCTTATTGGCTATATTGCAAGGCCCTCTGCAGAGTTTCTTGAGAGGACTGATGACATGGACCATACGGCAATTATCGATCTCAATAACGGCATCGAGGATACTTGGTTTAACGTTAAAAGGCCCACTGGTATTGCTGATGGGGCAATTCTCACCGTAACGCCTGTTCATGCTACCGCTGAGGCAATTCATGTCGTGGATATAGGAAAGAATGAAATGCCTACCTACAATCCATATTATAAAGTGAGCCACACGACACTGGTATCAAAGGTGGGCGAGGCAGTCATGGCTTGGGCTAACTACTACATTCCAATTGTTTTACTCCTCGCTTTTCTTACCATGATTGTTTGCGCAATCATCATGGCGAGAAATCGAGTCAAGGGAATTCCCAATAAGGAAATTATTGAGAGAATGGCTGGAACCGCAATATCACTCTTTGCCATCGTCATAATTTTTTGGGGAGTAATCGGATACTCACAGTCGAGCTTGGGACTTTCGGGCACAGTCGTTTCCACGCTCGCACCCGGCAGAATGGTTGTGGATTCTTCGGATCGTGTAAACATTGCGTTCTCAACTACGACGAGAGGCATGACTTTACAGGTAGTTAGCGCAGAGGACGGTAGGGGTCTAATGAATTATCTTGAACGCAACGGTCTCCCCAAGAGCCCCGCAAATGAAGAAAATCTCTCCCGTTTTGTCAGGGATGGATTCAATTTTGTTATCACTTATACGCCCATATCGGTATTGGGAGAGAATGATCGTCGGTATGTCCACGTGACATTTCCGTCTCAAAAGCTCCTTTTTCCGCTTAGTGTGAATTACGACAACGGCACAGCCCCGCATCCTGTCGAGGTATTGGTTCTCAAGTCGGTTGTCATACCCGGATATTCCACAGATCTTGGGAAACAAGAACGGAAAAATCTGAATAATGCGATCAGTTACTACGGATATGATTCCTTTGCCCCCAACACGAGCGTTGTGCATTTTTATCGCGCACCAAAAGATTATAAAGAGGATGTCACCATGGACATTGGAATTCCGAAGGTAATCAGTTTTTATGAAATGCTTGCAGGTGCGTGGGTGACTTTTCCCGCTAGTCTCGGCATTCTTGTCGCATTTATTTACGGACTCGCCCTGTTGCCAAGAAAAATTCGGAGGGGAATTAACATTGCGCTGTATGGGATAATTGGGGCGTTTATTGCGATGGCTTTTCTAAGAATATTCGGCTGACCCCACTAGGACTTGAACCAAAATTGTAAAACGCAACATATATTTTAAGCCATGAAATTAACAAAAGTTCGAATCGCAGCGCCGCAGCAAATTATATGAAAAGCTTTTTCATGGATTTCTCAGTTTGGTTGGGTTCTTGGACACTTACCGACATAAAAACCTTAACGGATATTTTTCAAAATATAACTTTAATTGTTGCAGCAGTAATTGCAGCTTGGTGGGGTTATGTGACACTAACTTACAAAGATAAAACAGACGAGCTATTAGCTATTGCGCGAAAAATTGTTGAAATCGATTCTTTTATCAATGGGAATGCGACAACATATTATTTACAAAAAACCATTGTTCAGCTCACTGAAGGTGATGATCAACAACTTAAGAGATTTAAACATGAAGCAGAAGATGGGCTTGCGGCACTAAAACAAGAGTTGCAAGATCTTCAAGCTATATCACTTAGGGTACCAATGGTGTTTAGATTTTTAAATCTTACCGAATATCAGTCAGAGCTAATAATGTTGGGTGATATTGAAAATTGGAACACAGAAGAAGTAAAGAACAAATTAATTAAGGCAAAGCTACAAATTTTAAAGGACATAGACAAGGAAGTTAATGCTCATGGAAATTTATTGAAGTGGGTATATATTAAGTTTCAAAATCTAATTTTTCGCTTCAGAGGCAAATAGCATTGTTCCAACGTCGCCCCATACCCCCCCAGCCAAGTTGAGATAAATTCGGTGTGGTACTATTAGGAATACTATGAATAAAATTATATGCGGGGTGGCGATGTCGCTCGATGGTTTTATTGCAGGACCGAATCAATCATTCGAGAAGCCTATGGGTGATATACCGGAGAATCTCCTTCATCACTGGATGTTCGATGAGCCAGAAAAACACAAAGCCGAGATTGCATCATTGACGTCTGCCGGAGCTTACATCATGGGCAGAAATATGTTTGGACCGCCCGAACTACAAGCGGATTCAAACTGGAGGGGTTGGTGGGGAAATAATCCTCCCTACCATGCTCCTGTATTTGTATTATCGAAGACCGAGCACGAACCTATAGAAATGGAGGGCGGTACGACTTTTTACTTTGTTACTGGTGGCATTGAGTCTGCCTTACAAAAAGCTCGAGCGGTTTCGGGCGAGAAAGATATTTCAATAGCGGGCGGCGCAAATACAATCAATCAATATTTGGCAGCGGGACATATTGACGAATTATGGCTCCATATCACGCCTGTCACAATTGGCTCGGGTGCTCGATTGTTTGAGAGTACACCAAATTTACGATTGAAGCCGATTGAGACAAGAACCACAGACCTGGTTACTCATATCAGGTATGAAGTGATAAACAAGTAAGCTTTTTGGAAGGCTGTTTTTAGAAACTTTTATCTAAATCTCCATATTTTTCAACAAAATGCTTCCAACTTCGTCCCACAGCTCCAGCAAAAAAGTCTGAGGTTGTAATTGGAATATGTCCGGCGTATGCTGGATGAGTAAGAGAGATACGCACATGAACTTCTTTTCCCAATACATAGCATATCTGAAACACAATCCGGAGGGATACTGGTTTAAACGCAAGCTCTATGGCTGGGGTTGGGTTCCTGCGACGTGGCAGGGATGGCTGACGCTTGCTGTCTTTGTTTTCGTGCTTGCTCGGTTGATAGTACCTTTTTCCCATTCTGCACCCAAGAGTTCAGACACCATATGGTTTCTCGTGGAAATATTGTTATGGGTCGCAGCACTCATCCTCGTCTGTTACCTCAAAGGAGAACCTCCTCAGTGGCAGTGGGGTACGCATAAGGAGCCCAAAGATCCTCAAGGCCCCGCAGTTTAGCATTGATGCATTTGAGTCTTAGAATGGTTTGGAATCAAAGCAATCTAAACTGAAAATGAAAACGGTGTCGAGCACCGTTTTGAGTTTTTGCTGCGGGAAGCAAGACACCTGCGTGTCTTGCGACTAGGACGAGAAGACCTTCTCCCATGTTTTTGAGGCTTTCTGAATACTCAAAAATGGGAAAGGTTTACTGATCCAGTAAGGATCGAGATTCCTAGTCCGCAGCTCGTAGTTTTTGGCACATCAGGATTGAGGTTCTTTCATATTTGCACTTCTGTTGGTATTCTTTTGTTATGTCACATGAAGAATTTACATCGAATCCAAAGGAAATAACGTGGGAAGAAAAATTAAGATCCCTCGAAAATATTGTCGATCGACTTGGTCGCCATATCGACCAAGAGATCATGGAAACACTTGTCTCACTTGATCTCAATAATATCCCAACAGATAGTTCGTGTGGCGGACACCTTGAAGCAGAGCGTATGAGATTTCCGTATGTTTCAGGTGAGGCCAAGGGACGACCAAAGTATGCATATGTCGGACAGGAAGATGTTGAAACTGAGATCGCAAAAAAATACGGGATAACTCCAAGCGAGATCCGTGTCCACGCAGAGGCAAAAAAAGAATACTGGGGAAGGCTCAACGGGTGTGAAGTGTCGGAAGCATATAAGGAATGGCATGCGAATGATCAAGCATTGCCGGCGAGCGTCGAAGCGCTTTTGGATGAGTTCTACCAAACTCGGAGTAGCCCGGAAGATGCGCGTCTTTGTCTCAAGGAGCGCATGGCTGTTGGTTACTACATGGTGACAAAAAATTATACGCATCCAAAGGAAATTGTCGCGAAAGAAGAATCCACCCAAGAAGAACTGGAAGAAATGAGAGCGATGATCATTGTTGCCCGAGAAGAATTTCAGGCTTTTGCTGATTTCTTGAAACAGAGATATCTCGCCGAATAAGCATTTCAACGTTGTCCCATGTCCGTAGCTGTCCGAGACGCGTCGTCGTGATAATTTCAAATTAAGCAATTCGATCAAGATGGGTTTTATGGCAAAGCTGATAACTCTCTTGTCGAAATTGGAGAAATGGTATAGTTTTAAAATATAATAATAAATTTTTCTTATGCCTGAAGAAAACAAAATGTGGGGGGTGGGCACTACGTCGGAAACCTATCAAGACGAGAGTGATATGAGCGGGGAACCTCAAGACCCTTTCAATCTTCAAGATGAAAACGGAGATCCGTTATCCCTCGACGGTCGTTCTGATGTGGAAAAACTCGAAGAAGAATAATCCCCCTCATAACCGTCAACTAAAAATTCTCCACCCGGAGAATTTTTTAGTTGACCGGTAGTACAAGTAGAACAAGAAATAAATGAAAACCGAAAAACCGTGTCAGGCACCGTTTTGTCCTATTAACTGATAACGACAAATACATAATCTCTCTGCAAAGGTATATAATACACATACAGTCTTACTCATTTACTCAACAAAACATGAACAATTATTTAGTACTATTTCTCGCTCCCGCTACCGTCATGGACGAATGGATGAAGACTCCAGAGGCTCTGCGTGATGCGACGGAAAAAAAGATGCGCGAAGAATGGGATGAATGGATGGCCGCACATGCCGGAATGATCAAAGAAACAAAGGCGGGTGGAAAAACAAAGCGCGTGACAACGGACGGGGTTACTGACGCAAGGAACGACATCATGCTCTATTCGGTCATCGAAGCCGAGTCGCATGAAGCAGCAGCAAAAGCGTATGAAGGACATCCCCACCTCGGTATCCCACAAGCCTCAATAGAGATCATGGCCATTCGGTCCATGTAGATTATTTATTCTTCACAAAACAGTCACAGCTTCGCTCCGCATCTCCAGTAAAATATCATCTATGGCAGAATTAAAAACAAAAGTGAATAAGGCAAGTGTAGAGAAATTTTTGAGCTCAATCAAAGATGTAGAGAGGCGTGATGATTGCTTCGTGATTTCAAAAATAATGGAGAAGGCGACGAAAGCTAAGCCGGAAATGTGGGGAGCATCAATCATTGGTTTTGGTCGAAGGAAGTACACCTACGCAAATGGAAAAGAGGGAGAGTGGATGGTGATCGGTTTTGCTCCACGCAAACAAAACATCGCGCTCTACGGCTTAAAAATTTTCAAAATGACAGTGGGTGGCTTAAAAGAAGATAAAGGAGAAAATGATTTTCTCTTGAAATTAGGTAAATATAAAGAAGGAGGCGGATGTCTGTATATCAATAAACTTTCCGATATCGACAAAAAAGAGCTTGAAAAAATCATCAAGCTCGCAACAAATCGCAAGAAATAATAGTCCCAAACCTTGCCTAACCCATCTACGCTGAAGCAGCGTTAAGTGGCCCGGCTGGTTCGTAGGTGGCGAAAATAACGCCATTCGTTCCTATTTTGGAATCAACAAGCTTAAAGTTTTTCGCTTGCGTGCCTTCCGCAAAAAGTTTTTTGCCGCGCCCTATGGTGATGGGGTATGTCCAAATGTGCATGCGATCGATCAGATGATTTTTGAGCAGTGTCTGAATGAGATTTCCACTGCCCCACACCCACAAGTCGGAACCATCTTCTTCTTTCAGTTGCTGAATCTGCGGCACAACACCTGACTGCGCAGGCAGGTCACCCGTAATACAGAAGGAATTATTCCATGAGGGTGGAAATGATGTGTGCGAGACAACGTATTTCTTTGTTTTATTAAACGGATCCGCCACCTCGAGGTCCGTTTTTGCGGTGGGCCAATATCCGGCAAAGATATCGTAGGTGATCTTGCCGAGGAGAAGCTCGAAGGGAATACTGAAGAATTCGCCCAGAATGGAATTCATTTTCTCGTCCGATGGATATGCTATTTGCCAGCCGCCATGCGTAAATCCGCCCGACTTGTCTTCCTCGGGTCCTCCCGGAGCCTGCATGACGCCGTCTAGGGTGACAAACGTTGTGGTAATTATTTTTCTCATAAGCGTAATTATACCAAAATAACCTCTTTGAGGCTTGAACTGCAACCGGCGTACTTTTTAATAAACTAGTCTCATCTCTTCAGTGTATCCACATGCATTAAGTGCTATATTGATAATATGAACAAAAAAATCATCCTGGGGGCGTTCGTTGCCATTACTGTCCTTGTCGGACTGGTGCTTTGGGTACGTATGAGCGGTAACAGTGCGGTACCACCGGAGCAAATCCTATCGGATTATAAGAACACGACGTACCTCATTGAGAGACAGCCGGTTACACTGGTGAATGGTCGCGCGGAGACTCCTTCCGCACCTGCTTCGGCGTCAAAAACGGTGACACAATATTTTGGGAACGAAGCGTCGGGGGATTTGAACGGCGATGGAATTCCTGATGTGGGATTTATTCTTACCCAAGACACCGGTGGAAGCGGGAAGTTCTACTACGCAGTTGCTGCGCTCAAAACGGCAAATGGATATCAAGGGACAAACGCAGTACTTCTTGGTGACCGAATTGCGCCACAGACAACCGCGATCACGAATGGACAGCTCATCGTGAATTATGCGGATCACAAAAGTGATGAGCCAATGAGTGCATTGCCGTCGGTTGGGGTGAGTAAGTATTTGAAAGTGGAAGGGGCGATGCTTATGGTTGCTTCGGCTCCCGCGGCTCCTCTCCCCGGAGTAGTCAACGCCGGTGAGCATTGTGGCGGCAATATGCGCACGGCGGCTGTTTGTGCGGCGGGCTCCCACTGTGCACCGACACCCGGCTCCCACTTGCCATTTGGTGACGTGGGTGGGACGTGTGTTGCTGATCTACCGCAACAAGTAGTGCTTCCATATGGCAATGTGACGCTTGCATTGAATCAAAGTGCGAAATTTAAAAACATATCCATTCGTCCTGTTGCAATTGAAGAAGACAGTCGTTGTCCGAGCGACGTGCAATGCATTCAGGCGGGCACCGTGCGCGTGGGGGTCGATGTTGATGCGGGAATGGGGTCGAGCGCGAGTGTGCTTGAGTTGGGAAAAGTCTTTATCACTGAAGGGGAGGCGATTACGCTCATGAATGTCTTGCCGGTCAAAAAGTCCAAGACGACCGTAAAGGCTTCGGAGTATCGCTTTGTATTTAATGTGGTGCAGCATGGAGTGGCAAGCAATCCTTCTCCGAAAGGAAAATGTTATGTGGGCGGATGTTCGTCGCAGTTGTGTACGGATAAACCCGACATGATCTCAACCTGCGAATACAGTGAAAAATATGCGTGCTATAAATCCGCAACGTGTGAACGGCAGTCAAACGGCGAGTGCGGTTGGACACAAACGGCAACGCTCACTGCCTGCCTTGCCAATTAATTATATGTCCTCACACGAAAAATTTGTTATCCGCTGTCGCGCAATTATTCTTCATGAGGAGAAGTTGCTTGTTGTACGGCACCCGCACGATACAAGTTTTGCCGCACTTCCCGGCGGTCATTTGGAGTTTGGTGAAGATGTGCGGGAGTGTTTGCATCGCGAGATATTCGAAGAATTGGGAGTGCATCCCAACATCGGAAGGTTGCTCTACATTAATACGTTTACCGATGGGCAAAACGGTCAACCGATGGAATTCTTTTTTGAAGTGACCAATGGAGAGGACTTTTTGGATACTGAAAAATTGTCCGGTTCTCATACTCATGAACTTGCCGAAATTACTTGGGTAGGTCCTGCCGATGATGTGAAGATTCTCCCCGAGCGACTTGCGGAGGATCTGCGCAATGGAAAAATCGCATCGGATGCAGTGCGCTATATTAAGGGTGGAAAACGCTAGCAAGCCGTGTGCCAACCGATGTACCGTGGTACACTCAATATTATTGTTTATTATCGAATAATTGCTATGCTCATTCAATTGGTCAACATCATTTCGGGATTTGTGCTTGCGGCTCCCAAATTAAAAGCCTTGGCGGGAAACAAGGTGGCACATGTGGAGAAGGCGGAATCAACATTGAATGCTTTTCGCGGTTTTATCGGTATTGCCGCTTTCATACTCGGTGTTTGCGCTCTTCTTGGGCGTTTGGGTATTGTTTTTTTCGGGATGTTTCTCCTTGGTTCGAGTTTTCCGCAGGGGATTTCCGCAGTACTTTGCGGTCTCTTGCTCGCACCTCATCTTTTTGCAAACGTTCCCGCCATTGTTGATTTTACCGCCAAGATTAAACCGTATGCCGAGTGGATCGGTGTCATCGCCATTTTTGTAGGTCTTGATTCGTTGCTTTTTTGATGCGTTCCACCAGTGTGTTACTCAGCCAGATATTTCTGACGTGAGGACCTCCGCAAAACAGCGACCTTCACGTTTTTCTCCCGACCGCCTCGGGAAGCAGTACTGGCACGTACAGCTTCTCCGATATCGTTCGGGCGGAAAAACGCGAATCTCATCCGTTTGCGTAAGTCCTATGTCGGTCGACTGCAGATTTACAACAAAAAACCACCCCGAGAGGGGTGGTTTTTCTTTCGAAGTAGCATTTTACTTATGGTTTGATGTCGTAACAATATTCTGTCGCTGTACCGGTAGAGAGACAATCAGACTTTGTTCCATCGAAAACAGTTCCTGTTGTCACCTGATCCGCATCATTCGCAAGCACCGAGTTATCACTGCGTTCCAATGCAACTCCAAGCGAGTAATTCGTACATGACGCACCTGTACAGGACGCGAGGTTGGTGTTGGAGGTCACACCGTTATACAGATACGTTGCACTGCCACCTGCAGGAGGAATAGGCTTCTTGGGAATAAATCCTGCGGTCACCAATGTATCGATCGCGAGATCGGTGTTGGGAGACGTTGAGGGATAGCTCTGATTTGCATCGAAATAAAGCTCAAGTGCAAGCTGCACCTGACCGATGTCGGAAACACGCTTTGCATCGCGTGACTTCTGGCGAGCAGTTGAGAGTGATGCGAGCACAACGGATGAAAGGATACCGATGATCGCGATCACCACGAGGAGTTCGATTAATGTGAAACCCTTGTTGGAGTTCTTTAATGATTTGAACATAAAAAGTGCTAATACTACTAATTTTAATTCATTGTTTATTTTATAACTTTTTCTTTTACTTGCGAAGTATCTCCAGTGATTTCCCTTTTTCCTGCTTCAGAAAGCATGTTTTGGCAAGCACAAAAAGGAAAACTCCAGAACAACCCAGTATCATGAGTGTTGGCAAGACTTCTATAGGCTTGGGTAGCGGCATGGTGACATTGAAAAAAAGCACAAGGAGCGGTATTCGGAGTATTATAAACAACAGCGCAAGTTCAACCAATCCAAGTAAGAGGATGTGGAATCTCTCCGTGTTGGTTATGTTTCCCCGATAGACGCGCGGAGCAAGCATAAAGAAGAAGAAACCGTTCACAATAAATGCCAATCCGACGAGGGTATTGGAGAGTGCAAGTGCGAGGGATGGTGGACTCCATGCAAATATGATTGCAGTACTGATTGCTTCAATTGTCCCCGCCGCAAGTGCAAACGGTATCACTCGTGCAAGAAATGATTCGGAATTTGCCGGCAGATTGATGCCACTTGGACGAATTGCCCAGTATCCGAGCAGCATGCCGGGGATACCGACGGTGAAATAATTAATGAGCGTGATGTTAAGCGGGGTCAGTGGGAGTGTCGATCCGAAGATGCTGAGCAGGACAAAAACGAAGAATCCGAGTATGCTCTGATTGATAAAGATTCCCGCGAATACTTCAATATTGCGAATAAAGTTGTCAGCGAGCGTCACTCCGCCGGGAAGAGCGGTGAAGCTATTATTCATGAGAATAACCCCGGCAAGTCGTCGTGTTGCGGGTGCGCCGTCGAACATGGCGATTCCGAGATCGGCCTTTTTGATGGCGAGTGCGTCATTTGCACCGTCTCCCACCATTGCGGTAAAGCCATCTTTTTTGAACGATTCGATGATCTGTACTTTTTGTTCCGGTAGAATGCGTGCAAAGATCGTATGTGCACGAACCATGCGATCAAATTCCGCTGCTTTCCATTCTTTCATTTCTGTTCCCGTTACGATTGTTTCCGTGTCGTTGATGCCCGCACGGCAGGCAACCGCTTGGACCGTTTCCGCATTGTCACCTGAGATAATGCGGATACGTACACCGCGATCTTGAAAGAATGCAATGGCATCACGAATACCCTCACGCAACTCACTGTGAAATATGAAGACGGTTACAATTGATAATGCCGCATCACCAAGTTCACGGGGTAATTCAGCTCCTTCCGTGTGGGTAACTGCCAGCATGCGATTGCCCTGATGGGCATGTGTCGCAATGAGTTTGGTGAGCCACTCTTTTTCTTTTTGATTCGACAGATGAGGGAGAAAAATATCCGGAGCACCGACAAGGATAATGTGTTTACCTTCTTTTCCTTCGAGGCCGACCGCGCCGTATTGTCGCCATGATGAAAAGGGGAGTGTTCCGATGATTTGCTCAGTTGCTTCATTCGTATTTTTTGTTGTCTGAAGATAGTTTGAAACAGCGACTATGGTTTGTGAGGAATCACCAGTCCCTTGAATATAGCAATGAGTGAGCATTGCGCTATTTTCAATCGAACCGCCTTCGGGTATCTCCATTTTTTCAACGACGAGCGAGTTTTCCGTGAGTGTCCCTGTTTTGTCCATGCAGAGATTTTTGATCCTTCCTAATTTTTCCGTTGCATTGATTTCCTGAAAAAGCACATGCCGACTTGAATAGCTTGAAGCCCCAAAGGCAAAGAGGAGTGTGGTGATGACGACGAGTCCCTGAGGAACAATGATGCTTGCGAGTGCTCCGGCGTGGAGCACCATCGTGAGATGTGGTTCATGAACCATAAGGCCGCGGATAATCAAAAATGTGAGTGAGGCAAGAAGCACATATCCGGAATATGCGATAATGTGTTCAATCGCAAGTTGAATCGGGCTTGGCTTTGCGGCATATTTTTTCGCCTCCGCAGTCATTTGCGCCATTCCACTCTCATTGAAATTCGTGCGCACTTCAAGTATGCCGTTTCCCGCGGTGATAATATCGCCTGCACGAAGTTCCGCACCCTCATTTCTTGGAAAAGAATCCGATTCACCGGTAAGGAGGGCCTCACTCACCTCAAGTCCGTTGGCTGAAAGCAGTATGCCATCCGCAGGCGCCTGATCTCCAAGTTTGAGTTTAATGCGGTCACCTTTGACTATTTCTTCGGCAAGTACGGATGTTTCACTCTCGTTCTCGTCAATACGAATGACCCGCAATGCGGTAATCATTTGGAGTGTTTCAAGTGCAATACGCGCACGCGTATCTTGAATGATGCCGAGCAACATATTGAAAAGGGTAATGATCCCAAGGAAAATCGCCGCTTCCCTGTTGCCAAAAATGAAAAGAAGAATAACCACTGTGCCGATGATGCCGTTGACCAAAAGAAAAACGTGACGCACAAGAATAGGTCCGATGTCGGCGAGCGTGCGTGTGTAGGGTTTAAATTTTTGCATACATGTTTATCGCACTACTTTATAGTGAAAAAATTTCTGCACTGATTGCGGCAATAGAGCGACGAAATTCCAATGGATAAATACCTTCCACCACCCTTCCTGTTCAAATCGCCGTACTGAGGTCACCACTCTTTTTGTCGGGAAGTAAAAAAAGTTTCCCTGTTTCCTTGCTTCGACAATGAGATTGAGGTCTTCGCCCATTTCGAGATGTTCGGGAAAATGTATTGTTGCGAGGAGCGACGTTTTGATAATCTGGAGCGCAAATGAGGTCTTGGTGAGCTTGTGTCCGAGATTGTAGAATGTGAACCAAAATTTCGCCGCGATGCTTTTTGCAGAGGGTTGTACTTCTGTTGTTCCGACCACGGAATTTTTATTATCGTCCTTCATGAGAAAATCATTGAGATCGTGAAGAAAATCTTTTTCAAGGAGCGTATCGGCATCGAGAAATATTGTCCACTCGCTCTCCGGGTGGAGTTTCGTTATTCCAAAATTTTTTGCCACTGATACTCCCTTTCTCGGAATGGTAAAGATGTGTGTTTGTGCATCGGCAAAGGTGTTTGCGAGCGTGTAGGTGTTGTCGCTCGAACCGTTTTCCACAACGATCACCTCAAAAAACTCTCTGGGGTAGTCCATGAGTACGAGGTGCCGCAATGTTTCTTCAATATAGAATTCTTCGTTGTGCGCGGGGATAATAATTGAAAAAAACCGTTGACGATTGGTGGGGAGGTTATTCATGGCTGCTCTCCCATGGTAGCACAATTTTCAGCTTACCAATGCCTTTGATTATTCATAACGTAACGCTTCAATCGGACTTTTACGCGATGCTTTCCATGCAGGATAGAGACCGAAAATAATACCGACAACCATTGAAACGGAAAGCCCGACGAGCATTGCTCCAAGAGGGAAGGTGAATTCCCACGCAAGTCCCAGTCCGCGCGACAATCCGATTGCGGTAAGAAATCCGAGCGTCGTTCCGAGGGTGACACCAATGATGCCGCCTCCCAATGACAGGAGTATCGCTTCCATAAGAAATTGCAGAAGAATATCTTTGTTGCGTGCACCAAGCGCTTTGCGTAAACCGATTTCGCGCGTGCGTTCAGTGACGGAAACGAGCATCACATTCATGACGCCGATTCCGCCGACGATGAGTGAGATTGCAACGACTGCGGTAAGAAATGCGGTGAGCGCGGTAAGAATGGTACTGACCTGATTGATGACCCCCTGTTGAGTCATAATGTAAAAATCATCTTTTGTCGTATCGGTAATATTGTGAAGTTCGCGCAGGGTTGCCGTAATATCGGCGCTCATGCGGGGGATGGCATCGGGTGTTTTTGCGCGGGTCACAAATTCAAAATAATGTTTTGATCCAGTAAGATAGGTCATCGCCGTAGTGTAGGGAATAACCACCAAGTCGTCGCTGTCAAAAAATGCACCTGCGCCTTTCTTGTTTAAAATACCAACGACATGGAAATTTCTTCCCTTGATACGGATGAATTTCCCCAGTGCATCTTTATTGTCAAAAAGTTTTTCAACAACTTTTGGTCCGATGACTGCAACGCTCGCATTTTGATGAATATCATTTTCATCAAACGGAACTCCTTTGTTCATGGTAATATTTTGTACGGTCAACATGAATTCTGCAGACCAACCAAAAATGGTTGGGCGATAGGTTTCGCTTTCGTAGGATACCGGCTCGGACACAAAAACCACCGGTGCAATAGCGGCAAGCTCGGGTACGTTTTCTTTGTGTGTCAGTGCAGTTAATTCGCGTTCTTTGAGTGAGTCGGAAAAGAGTGATTGCGGAAGATCGGTTGGTCCCTTTGGTTCGCGTCCGGGGCGCACGACAAGCATGTCCGCTCCAAAACCCTGAATTTGACCGAGTATTAATTTTTGCGCGCCGCCGCCAATGGAGACAATAAGCATAATTGCGGTAATTCCGATGACCACACCGAGAATGGTGAGTCCGGAGCGTACTTTATTTGCACGTAATGCGCGATATGCACTTTTGAGTGTGTAAAGGTTTGTCATATGATTACTTCATGATAGTCTGCCGTGGGTCCATCCCATGCAATGTATCCATCTTTGAGTTCAATAATGCGCAGCGCGTGGCGCGCAAGCAGGTGATCGTGGGTAATAAGCACAATCGTGTGCCCATCTTTGTGTAATTGCTCCAAAATATTCATCACTGCTTTCCCTGACACACTATCGAGATTTCCCGTCGGTTCATCGGCGAAAATAATTTCGGGATGTGTCACGAGTGCGCGTGCAATCGCGACACGCTGGCGCTCTCCCCCGGAAAGCTTTGCCGGTTCATGGAAGAGACGATGGGAGAGTCCAACCTTTTCAATATACTGTTTTGCACGAGCATCCCATTCCTTCGGTGGAATTGTCGAATAGGCCATGGGGAGTTTAACGTTTTCCAAGACCGATGTACGTGCGAGCAGATTGAATGACTGAAAAATAAAACCCAAGGACTGATTGCGGAGCATCGCTTGCTCATCATCAGTGTATTCATCGACGAGTCGACCATCAAAACGATAGACTCCGGAGGTGGGGCGATCGAGGAGTCCTAGTATTTGAAGTAGTGTTGATTTTCCCGAACCGGAAGGTCCCACGATAGAAATAAATTCTCCACGATCAATTGTGCAGGTAATATTTTGTAATGCGACGGTAGGCGCCGCATCTTTGTCTGCTTGGAATATCTTTTGCAGCGATCTGACTTCAATAAGCGGCATAATCAATAAGTATCGAGTTTGAGGATGGTTAGGGTTTCTCCTCAAACGTGACAACGGTTGCTCCTTCGGTGAGTCCGGAGGTGATTTCAATCATCCCATTTGAGCCACGGAGTCCTGTGGTCACCACTTGGTCATTCGCAGTTAATCCATCGGTACTTGGAATGCGAACGGTACTGCGCCCTCCTTCGGTGTTCACTGCGCGTGCGGGGATCATTAGTACATTCGTGTGTTTTTGTGTATTGATGGTGATATTTGCGGTCATTCCGGAGCGGATACGCGTATCATCTTCTGTGAAATGGAGTGTGACATTATATGTGGAGACACCCTCAATGATTGTTTCTACTGGGTCGATTTTTGCAACCGTTGCGGGGAAGAATGTATTGGAGCCATATGCATCAAGGGTAATTTGCGCTTGGTCGTTGAGATGAATTTTGGCGACATCCGCTTCAGGAACATTCGCTTCAATTTTCCATTTGCCATCAGAAATAAGTGAAATGACCGGAACGCCCAATGATACCAATGCACCGCGTTTGGTTTGTTGTTTGCTTACGACCCCTGAAAATGGGGCACGGAGTGACATTGTTGCAATTTGCGCATCGTAATTTGCCAGATTTGCTTTTGCTGCGCTGATTTTTGCAATTTGCGCATCGAGTGATTCTTTGGTTGGACCGGCAGTTTTGAGTAAGAGGGCGCGGTGCGCGACTTCAACCGCCTCTCCGGCAGCGCGATATGAGGCTTTTGCCGTACGCAAGTTTGAAAGTGCGGTATTGAGTTGTGTCCGTGCTGTAGAAATATCAACCTTCCATGCGTCAATAGTCGTTTGTGGTGTATTTGAGTTTGGTAAGAGGTTATTTACTCCTTGAGCAAGAAGATCCATGAATGATTTGATCTCCCCAAGCGCACTCTCAGTGTCTACAATGAATCGATCGGTGTCTGATGCGGCTCCTTGCTTTACTTCCGCACTCCACGTGGTGAGTGTTTTTTCAATTTGTACTCGTTCCTGGGGGAGTGCAATAGCAAGCTTGCCGTCAGTGATCGTGAGCGTGAGCTCGGGGTTTGATGTGCGCGGATTACGAAAGAGTTGATCGGCGGTATTGTGAATTGCGTCATCGGAAATAGTGAATGCAACTTCCGTCTGATTTTCGATGTTGCGTATGCTATCGACCTTTGCACTCTCTGCACTTCCCAGTTCCGCTTGAGATACTGCGATATCTTCAGGGCGGCTGCCTTTCTGCAATTCTCGTAAATTGGCCTGTTCAAAGATAATGTTTGCTTTTACTTGTGCACGGAGCGCGTCAAGTTCATTCGTGTTGAGTGTTGCCAGCACTTGTCCCGATTCGACATGCGTACCGACGGGAAGGGGGTCGGTGATCACCGCTCCTCCACGTTCAAATGCAAGATCAACCATCGCTTCTGAGTTGACTCGCCCGGTCACTGAAACATCCTCAAGAATATCCCCGCGCTGTACGACTGTCGTCTGAAAAGGGGAAACCGGCTTGTGCTTCAGTTGATAGTAGTATGTACCACCGCCAACAATTCCGAGCAGAATCAAAAAAATGAGTATACGTGAAAAGTTCATGGATCCCATAGATGTATACTATTATCCCATAAAAAAAAGACGTGTGCGAACGGGCATGTCTTCACCTCATGAATTAATCATTAATTTGCGCACCTTCAGAAAATATCAAGAGAGAATGGTGATATTTTCTGAAATAAAAAAAACCGCACGAGCAAAAGTGTGCGGAATCGTAATTCGAGAATTTATGGTCACGACGCTTGAATAATTGAAATTTCATTTTCATTTACCCAGAGCAATTCTCCGGGGCATCCGGCGGGGGAGAGATCAATAATGTATCCACCTTTCCTTTTTTCCACTGCGGTAAATATTGTATCGGCATGTGTTTCAAAAAGTTCAGGATTGCGTTCCGGACGAGTGATGAGTCGTACTTCAATATTTACGGCACGGAGTCGTTTCAGTACCGTACGCTCAATTGATCTCAAGATGTAGATGAGGGCAATAGCACCAAAAATCAGATAGAGACTCGATGCAATCTTTGGCCATCCTGTTTGAAGCGGAACAAGCACTGCTTCAGGGTGTCTGACGAGGATCCATCCACCAACGTACAATGCAATGAGTATCAGACTGTATCGCACCACAGGGACACTCATCAGTCGGTCTCCCAAGCGATGCGTTGCCGCAACGACGGCACAGAGGTACGCGATGAACATGATTGCGAGCATGAGCCATGTGAGCATTGTTGAAACAATATCCGTTCCTCTCCCGATACCAATAATGAGGACCAAGCACGTTGTTGCAATGAGTAACGCTTTTGCAATACTCATCTCATTCTTTATCCACGCGAATTGTTTTTTCATTACTTACTCCTTTGATGATCGTCTCATTGGAAAATAGCATCTGTGCTTATTCTGTCAAGAATTTTGAAAATGAGCATATAAGCTCAGGTATCAGTTTTTATACTCGCTCATTGTTGTGATTGCATTCATCTTCACCTTGTTTTCATCGACGGGAGGTTATTGTAGGTAGTAGGTTGCAGATTAAGACTAACTGAACCTTCATCTTATTAATTTCTCTTAATTCTTATGAATAAAAATTTGCTCCTCGGAGCGCTTGGTGCGATTGTTTTGGTGGGCCTCGGTTATTATTTTTTTCAGCAAAGTAAAGTGGAAACAGCGTATGAAAGTCAAACCGGAGCAACTCCTCCTGCGCCAAATATATACATTACCGAGAACGTCCCGCCTTCAACCCCTCCTCCTGCGCCCTTACCACCCAAGGCCGATGCGCCGACCGTTGAAACAGATCAAAATGTCTCCGCTTCCGATTCAACGGCTATTGTTGCGGGAAAAGTAAAACCGAATGGTGCCTCAACAAAATACTGGTTTGAATATGGCGAATCGACCGCACTCGGAAGTCGCAGTACCGCTCAGGCAGTCGGTTCCGGCTTTACGCTCATTTCCGCACCGGCATATATTATGGGATTGCGCGCAAATACGCTCTATTATTTTCGGTTAAGCGCACAGAACAGCTTTGCAACAGTCAACGGCGGGACGTATACATTTCGAACCAACAGTAATCCTCCTCCAAAGGCTACGGCGCCGACAACGCGTACAACCTCGGCAACGGAAATCTCGCGCACCACGGCAAATGTAAACGGCGAGGTGAATCCCAACGGTTCGGAAGCGGTTTATTGGTTTGAATACGGAAAGGATACGAACTTTGGTAATGTGACGGCGCTTCAATCGGGAGGGGACGGAACAGTATCTACGGTGATCTCTTCCTCGCTTTCCTCGCTTGAACCGGCGACAAAATATTACTTCCGTCTAAATGCGCAAAATAAATACGGTACGATCAACGGAGGAATCTTGAACTTCACCACCCAAGGTCCTCCTGCTCCGATCTCGCCGACAGTTACGACAACCGAAGCGAGCAATCTTGCAAGCACGAGCGCTACCTTGATGGGACACATCAACCCCAACGGCGCCGAAACGACCTATTGGTTTGAATACAGTAAAGATTCTTTGCTTGGGAGTCTGATCGGGAACGGAACGGCTCCGATAACTCTCGATGGGGGAAGCGCCGTGGTTACGGCGCGAACGGATGTGAGTAACTTACAGCCGGATACGAAATATTTCTATCGTCTTGTCGGCAAGAATTCTGCAGGAACTTCACGAGGAGATATTATCTCTTTCCGAACGAAGCAAAAATAATAGGATGCGATGAAAACACCTTTGCAATCAACGAGGGCGTCCACCATCCTTCTTTCACGGGTCTTGTGGTATACTAAATATAAGGTTATTTATTGTTAATTTATATACCATGACTCTATTGAAAAATTCGGAAAAACAAGACTTAATGAAAGCCGATTATAATTTTTAGCTCTCTACTTTTATGCTTACTACAATCGCACTCATACTTCTCGTTCTTTGGATTCTCGGCGTCGTCGGAGTCTATACGATCGGATGGTTTATTCATATTCTTCTGGTGATCGCAATCATCATGTTCTTAGTCCGCATCATCCAAGGAGAAAATCCCTTTAAATAGCTTGTGTAAATGTTTTGTCAGCTTTCTTCAGTCATCCATGATGCATGATATACTGCGCTTATTATGGAGGAAGGAAGGAAAACAACAAAAGAAGAAATGCGGGCGGGTATCCGCGGAATATGGCGGCACGTCAAGCCTTTTCGCGGACAACTCAAGATGCTCATCATCCTCGGTCTTGTGTCTGCGGTCGCAAATGGATTTATGCCGTATCTTACGGGGCGGTTTTTTGACGCACTTATCCATGTTTCGCAACATAATACGCAATATGGATTTCACGCGATTCCTCTTTGGGTACTCTTTCTTGTGCTCTGGGCACTTGTACAACTGCTTGCAAACAATATCGATTGGGTGATGGATCGCATGCGCCGACGTCTGGATGAAGGAATACAATTTAATATTCAGGTTGATGGTTTTGTGCATTTATATCATTTGCCGCTTGCATATCACAAAAGTGCGCATGTAAGTGGAGAGATTGAAAAGATCAGTCGCGCCGCATGGAGGATTGCCGCAATCATGCGCACGATTATCTCCATTGCTCCGCAACTGTTGAGTATTTTGATCGGCATCAGCCTTGCTGCAAGTATTAGCCCGCTTCTCGCGGGAATACTCTTCTTGGGTGTATTGGTTTATGTCGGGTTTTTGGTCAATATTCTTTCCAATGTCGCTGACACCGATTCCCGCGCTCATCGTTCATGGAATGATGCATGGGGTGATGCTGCACAAGCAGTTCATCAAATCGAGAGTATTAAAAATGCCGCCGCCGAGGAGCATGAGTCAACAAAAGTACGTGTCGCATTACTCGACCGCACTTATAAACTTTGGGATAAACTCGAGCTGACGTGGAGTAATGTTAACTTTTTTCAACGTATCATTGTCTTCGGAACGCAACTGATGGTATTTGTACTCTCCGTCCATCTTGTCGCAAGCGGGAGCATCACTATCGGTGAATTGGTCGCATTGAACGGGTATTCGCTCATGTTTTTCGGCCCATTTGTCACATTGGGATACAGTTGGCAGACGATACAAAACGGCATTACTTCCGCCGCACTTGCCGAAGAAGTGTTCAACGCACCGGAAGAGAATTATCACCCCGAGGGTGCATTGCCGCTTCCTCATATAAAGGGGAAAGTTGAATTTGATCAGGTGAATTTTCAGTACGGCGAGAAAGGTGTGTCGGTGCTTCGGGGTATAAATATGCAGGTTCTGCCCGGGGACACTGTTGCCTTGGTCGGTGAATCGGGTGTGGGAAAGAGTACAAGTATCGGACTTATCTCCGGTTATTATTTTCCCTCCGAAGGAAGCGTGAAGATTGACGGCGTCGATACGCGACAGGTGAATCTCAGTGAGCTCCGGAGGCAGATCGCCATTGTGCCACAAGAAGTTGCGCTGTTTAACGATTCGATCAAAGAGAATATTCGCTACGGCTCCTTCGATGCATCCGAGGATGATGTGGTGCGTGTCGCCAAGGCCCTTCATATCGATACATTTATTGACGCACTTCCGGAAAAGTACGATACGTTGGTCGGCGAGCGCGGAGTAAAACTTTCTGTTGGACAAAAGCAACGCGTCGCGATCGCACGCGCAATGCTTCGTGACCCCGCGATCCTTATTCTCGATGAGCCGACCAGTGCACTCGATGCGCACACCGAGCAGGTGGTCACCGAAGCGCTCGAAAAGCTCATGTCCGGACGCACGACATTTATCATCGCCCATCGTCTTTCAACGGTACGAAAAGCAAAATTGATTCTCGTCTTTAAGGATGGAATGATTGCCGAGTCCGGTACACATGGCGAACTCATTGCGAACGAAGGAGGGATTTACCGTCGTCTGCATGACTATCAAATCGGACTGCACTGATATTTTTTTGAAAATTTTGAATTGTTTGGCGAGTGTACTATGATAAGGGGTATCTGAGCCTTGTGCTTGGATATATTTTTTCATGATGGCACGAGCAAACAAACCCCATAACGTCGACAAACCTCAGGAGCCCGCTTTGGAGCGGCTTGCGATGAATGCAACTCGCTATATTGGCTCACCTGTTTCACTTGTTCTCCACTCACTCTTTTTTGTGGGGATTTTCGGGCTTTTATGGTTTGGATTTTCGTTCGATAAAGTCATGCTTATCTTAACTACCGCGGTTTCACTCGAGGCGATTTATCTTTCGATCTTTATTCAACTCACGGTGAATCGTCAGGCTAGGCAAATTGAAGAGGTGAGTGAGGATCTCGATGATATTCAGGAAGACGTGGAAGAAATTTCGAAAGACCTTGATGATATCCAAGAAGATGTTGAAGATATTCAGGAAGACGCAAAGGAAATCAGCGAAGATATTGAAGATATTAAAGAAAATGTCGAGGACTTGAGCGAGGAATTGGAAAAAGACGGTCAAGAAGAAGCGGCCGAACGTGTTGCGGATAATGAAAAGATTGCAAAAATCGAAAAGACGCTTGAAGAACTCTTAAGACAAATTCACGCACTCAAATAGAGTCTGCGCAAAACGCGAATCTCATTCGTTTGCGTAAGTCCTAAATTGGGCAAATTTTCTTACACAGCGTATAATAAATGTAAATAATTAAACAAAAATAAATAATAAAACATTATGGACCCCATTACACCGCCTCCTTCTGTTCAAAAAACAAATGATTATCTTATTCCGCTTTCAATCCTTCTTTCGGGATTGTTGATTGCCGGAGCGATTATTTTTACCCATTTTGCCGGATCAACGCAACTTGCTCCGATTGCGGACAATACCAAAGGCGCGCAAGCTCCTGCCGCGCTTACGGTGAATGTGAAGGATGTGAAAATTGCCGGATCGCCATTTATGGGGGAGTCCAATGCACCCGTCACACTTGTGATATGGGAGGATTTTCAATGTCCATTCTGTAAACAGTTTGAGTCAAAAACACTCCCGCTCATTGTTGAAAAATACGTCAAACCGGGAAAGGTAAAAGTAGTATTTAAAGACTTTGCATTTTTGGGTCCGGACTCGGAAACAGCGGCACTCTTTGCGCGTGGCGTATGGGAGCTTTATCCCGGATCTTATGTTGCATGGAGGACGGCAATGTTTACGGCGCAAGATGAGGAAGGGGGAGGGTTCGGCAATGAGGCAAGTATCCTTGCGCTTGCCAAAACGGTCTCGGGAATTGATGCGACAAAAGTTGCCGCACTTGTTGCAAAGAAAAAAGCGGATTATCTCAAATCAATCAACGGAGATCGTGATGAGGGGGCAACGTTCGGTATTCAGGGTACCCCGGGGTTTGTAACGGGCACGCAAAGTCTTTCCGGCTCACTTCCATATGCGAATTTTGCCCAAGCACTTGATGGGCAATTGAAATAAACGCTTGAGAGGATCTTCGCTTGATATTCAAAGAAAATCCCGCAGATTGCGGTGATTTTCTTATTTTGTTAAAGAAGAATGTGTTGAATTATGTCAGACACTGAGTTTTACTTCACCCTCATGTGCCTCCATTCCCTTCACCGGAATCGTGATGTGGAAGGTGGTGCCTTTTCCTTCAACCGAATCAAACCAGATCTTGCCTTTCCAACCCTCGACGAGTGATTTGACCAGTGAGAGTCCGAGTCCTGAGCCTTCGGGGACCGCTTTGAGTGCATTATCGGCACGGAAGAATTTTTCAAAGATTTTATCTTTTTGATTTTCAGGAATGCCGATACCGGAGTCTTTGACACTATATTCAATCCATTCGTCTTTTTTCTCAATGATCACTTCAATAACTCCCTTTTCCGGTGAGTAACGAATTGCATTGGTAAGGAAGTTTTGAATGATTTGCCAGAGATAATCTTGTTCCATCGGAATAAGTGGCAGCCCCTCTCCCGCCTTGATGATGACTTGCTGTGTCTTTTCTTTGAGCTGCGTATTCAAGGTGAGGATAACGGCTTCGGTAATTGCTTTCAAGTCCGTCGGTACGGGCTCCACCTTAAGACGCCCCGCTTCTACACGCGCGATTTGCAGAAGCAAGTTGACGAGTGCGATCATGCGATCGGTCCCTTGATAGATACGTTCGATAAAATGTTTTTGATCTTCGGTGATATCTCCCGCATCTCCACCCAAAAGCATTTCAGAGAACCAGCGCATGGAGGTGAGCGGAGTGCGGAGTTGATGTGAGGCGATGGAAATAAAATTCACCCGCGCGTCTTCAAGCGTGCGTTCTTCGCGCACATCGCGGAAGGTGATGATGACGCCTTTGAGTTCATAGCGTTTGCTGTCGATAATCGGTGAAATAATGATTGCAATCGGAAGGAGTGTCCCATCTTTTCGTTTAACGGAAATTTCCGTCGGAAGTGCTTTTGATTCCCATGCGACAAATGCTTCTTCCCAAATTTTATGATCAAGAGGTGTATTTTGTTTATCAAAAAAATGTAGTGCTTCCTCAAAATGTTTTCCGATCAGTTCTTCTTTGGGGAAGCCGAGAATACGTTCCCCCGCATCATTTAAAATGCTTATCTTGTGTTCCAAATCAAGCACAAGCACTCCTTCACCAATTGAGGACAAAAGAAGAAGGTATGTCGCACGCTCTTGATCGGCGATTGATGCAAAGCGTTTGATTTCATCGACCGCAGCACGCAATTCTTCCGCGCGTTGTTTTTCTTTTTGTTCGGCAATATGCGCATCCTCAAGTAGATTGAGCATCGCCTTCTTGGTATTTTGTAGTTCCTCGATACTTGTTTCGAGGGCTGCAGTCTTTTCAATTTGAGTTGATTGTTCAGGCATACGGTACGTAGAATACTTCCCTTAAGCTTACCGCGAAAGAGAGTCATTTGCACTATTGTTTTGTGGAAAACTCACAACGTCCTTCTCTTCGGTTCATTTACTCATGCTATGATTGTTGTATGAAAAAAATAAAAAGGCGTTCTTTATTTTATATAGTTTTGACTGCGATGCTATTTTTCTTCTGTTTTATTTCTTATTTTCAATACCTTTCTCCTTCTATTTTACCTCTTGGGCATGTTACTGCGCTGCATACTAGTCTTTCAACCACCACTCAAGCTCAGTTCGTCGAAACCATTCCTCGCGAGGGAGTTCGCTTCTCCGGATTTTTGATGCCGAATTGCTTCTCTTCCGAGGAACTGGCACTTTTGAAAAAGAATAATATAGGCATATATCATGAATCCACTAGCTCTGACAACGAAACACTGATGCTTAATTCAGAATGCCTCCCTTCTTCTTCAATTCTCACAAAAGCTAACAACTTTCTTTCGAACAGACTTGGTAGCGATTATGTTCGAGCATTTCTTACTTATGATCCAAGTGGTGTCAGTTATTTAGGCGATGAAAATGCAAGTACGACATATTATGAACTCCACTATCGGGATAATTATCTTTCAAAATATTCTTCTATACCAGTTTTTCATACTGTTGTCGCAGCCCATGATGTTGGAACAATATTATCAGCGACATTCATGCCAAATTGTCGAGAGGAACCATCTCTTTGTGAAATGCGTATTTCTCGAAAAGAACTTATTCAAATTGCTCGAGAAAAAGGGCTTGCGTTTAATTTTGATACTACACAATATGAGGCAACAAATACTATGCTTGTCGATCCACAAACACGAATTTCGATCGGAGATATTTTCATCAAAGCCGGAAGTGTTGAAACCGGAGATGGGTGGGCGTGGTATATTACAAAAAACACAGGTATTGCAACCACGAGTAAAAATAGGATTGGATGTATGGAATCGCTTTCTTTGGAAGTGAATATTTCAAGTGGTCGCACTTCGTCATTGCACTCATATCCTCAATGTATGCAGTTTCATGGTGATATGTAAAAAACATGCGTACAAAATAGTACGCATGTTTTTTTATATTACCACTCGAGTTGTCCGCCGACTTTGTATTCGGTGACCCGTGTTTCGAAAAAGTTTTTCTCCTTCGCAAGGTCGATGGCTTCCGACATCCATGGAAAGGGATTATCAACGTTAAATTGAGTGGGGAGTCCCACGGTCTGAAGGCGTCGATCCGCAATATGCTCAATGTATTGTTTGAAGCCGTCCGCGTTCATACCGAAGATTCCTTTCGGAAATACCGTTTGCGCAAAGGTGTACTCAAGTACAACGGCGCGCTTTACGAGGTCGATAATATGCGCTTGGAATTCCGGAGTCCAGAGTTCGGGTTGTTCTTCCTTGATCGCATTGATCATATTGATGCCGAAGTTCAAGTGCTGTGATTCATCGCGCATGATGTACTGGATTTGTTCTGCGGCGCCGACCAATTTGCGTTGACGTTGAAAGCCGAACATTACGGCAAAAGAGCTGTAAAAGAAGATTCCTTCCAGGATAAGGGAAAAAACACAAAGATTTTCGAGGAATTTCTGATCGTTTGCGAATGTTCCCGTTTTGAAGTTGGGATCGAAGATGCCGTCATTGAAGCCCAAGATAAAATTGTCTTTATTGTAGATTGCCTCGACTTCACGATACATATTGAAGATGCGCCCTTCGTCCATTCCAAGACTCTCAACGATATATTGGTACGCATGGGTATGGATCGCTTCTTCATAGCCTTGGCGCAGGAGGTACATACGGCATTCGGGGGAGGTGATGTGTTTATAGAGTGCGAGCACGACATTGTTTGCCGCAATTGAGTCGGCGGTGGTGAAGAAGCCGAGTACGGTTTCAAAGGCCTGCCGCTCCTCGGGGGTGAGTCCGTTCATTGAACGCCATTGTTCGATATCCGCTTGCATGGAGATCTCGGTCGGGAGCCAGTGATTGGCATTTCCGACATTGTACGCCTCCCACGCAAACTTGTGGCGCATGGGGTAGAGTTGCATGACATCCGCATCGCCGCCGTTGATGATGCGTCGCTTGTTGATGTCGACCGGAGTGTCTGATTTGGTAATAGGCATAAATGAATTGATGAAATGAAAATAATAATCTGATGTCAAAAACTGAGCAAACTTTTCGGAAGCGGTGGGCGACCAATTCTTCTTGGTGGTATTCCACCTTGGAAGAATGGAAGTACTCCTGTGGTGCGACCAATCTTGATTGAAGCGGTCGATCTACCCTTCGCAAGAAACACAGACTGCCGCATCACCGGACTCCGCTTTGGCAATCATTTCGGGAGTGATGACGATTTCTTTTGTGATGGATGGTGTGCTTGTTGCTCCGACATTACTCCCGCTTTCGCGACTGTGGGTTGTACCGAACTCACTCGCACTGACTGTTGATTTTTCCACTTGTGATGCGGCAAGGGTGCGGAGGTAGTAGGTGGTTTTGAGGCCAAGCTCCCAGATCGCGAAGTAGACATCGGAGAGTTCGCGTCCCGAGGTGCCGCGGAAGAAGATGTTGAGGGATTGGCTTTGATCGATCCACTTTCCGCGCCGCGCCGCGCCAATGTAGAGCCACTTCGGATCGATTTCAAAACACTCCTTGTAACGTGCTTTCACTGAGTCGGGAATACTTGCGATGCGTTGAATGCTTCCATCGTTATATTTGATCTGATTGACGATCTCTTTGTTCCAGAGGCCGAGTTGCTTTAATTCTTTCACCAAATATTCATTGATGATGATGAAGTCTCCCGCTTGATTCGACTTCACGTAAATATTTTTGTAGGCGGGTTCGATCGAAGGGAAACAACCGACAATATTTGCAGTGGTTGCGGTTGGTGCAATCGCGAGACAGTTTGAATTGCGCATGCCGTGTTTCTTCACGTGTTCACGAACGGGAGTCCAGTCGAGTTTACCGCCGCGAGGAAGGTTAATGGGAATTCCGCGCTCATGTTCGAGGAGATCGATCGTGTCAGCGGGGAAGATATTGCGATCCCATTTTGAACCCTTGTATGTCTTGTAGGTTCCGCGCTCTTTTGCAAGTTCGGATGATGCGAGGATTGCATAATAGGAAACAACTTCCATGCTCTCATCGGCGAAGTCAATCGCTTCATTGGAATCATAATTGTAACCGAGGAGATAGAGCGCATCATGGAACCCGCGTACACCGAGTCCGACAGGGCGATGCAGAAGATTGGAACGCTTGCCGTCTTCGGTTGGATAGAAGTTGATATCGATGACATTGTCGAGCATGCGCATGGCGGTCTTGACGACGCTTGCCACGAGCTCCGTATCATATTTTCCGTCGACGATAAATTTTGCGAAATTGAGCGATCCGAGATTGCAGACTGCGGTTTCATCGGGGCTGGTGTTTAAGGTGATCTCGGTACAGAGATTCGAACTATGAATGACACCGGCATGATCTTGCGGCGAGCGGATGTTTGAAGGGTCTTTCCATGTGATCCACGGATGTCCTGTCTCAAAGAGCATTGCGAGCATTTTCTTCCATAAGTCTTGAGCGGGGATACGCTTCCACAGTTTGATGTCACCCAAATCCGCTTTCGCTTCATATTCGACATATTTTTCTTCAAAGGCTTTTCCGTAGAGTTCGGGAAGTTCGGGAGTTTCGTCGGGGGAGAAAAATGTCCACATGCCGCCCGCTTTTACGCGTTTCATAAAAAGGTCTGAGATCCATGCGGCAGTGTCCATGTCGTGCGCGCGACGGCGTTCATCACCGGTATTCTTTCGGAGCTCAAGGAAATCGGGAAAATCGTAGTGCCAGTTCTCAAGATAGACGCATGCGGCTCCGCGACGACGTCCTGAACGATTGATTGCCACTGTTACGTCATTGGCGATTTTTAAGAAGGGAATAATGCCGTTTGATTCAACCCCGGTACCCTTAATAAAGGAGCCGGTTGCGCGCAGGTGTGTCCATGCGGTGCCGATGCCTCCCGAATATTTGGAGAGTTGCGCATTATCCGAATATGACTTGAAGATCTCATCAAGCGAATCGGGAACCATATTCAAATAGCATGAGGAAAGCTGAGGCTTGGCGGTGCCGGCATGAAAGAGCGTCGGTGTCGAAGGCGTATAGAGAAACTCGGACATGATTTTATAGAACTCAAGCGCATACTGTTCGCGATGTTCTTTCTTTTCTTGAAGCGCGGTTCCCATTGCAACGCGCATCCAAAACATTTGCGGAGTTTCAAGCACGCGCTTTGTTTCATCGTCGCGTACAAAGTAGCGATCATAGAGTGTCTGAAGCCCGAGATAGTTGAAGAGTCCGTCGTTTTTTGTCACCAGCGCCTTCGCGAGCTTCTCAAGATTAAAATCAAGCAAACGCGCATCAAGTCGTTCGATAGAAACTCCGTGTTTGATATTTTCAATGAACGCACTCTGATGGAGCGATTCGAATTTTGTATAATCGATCACATCGGGACCGATCACTTCTTTGTAATTTTGATTGAGTGTCAATCGTGCGGCAAGATACGAATACGCAGGGTCAAGTTCGATCATCGAGCGCACCACCATGATGAGTGCTTTGGTGACTTCGGCGGTAGTGATGCCATCATAGACTTCACTCTGACATTGTTTCACAATTTCCTGAATGTCGATCTCGCTTTCGTATTCGCGCGCGCTCCATTTGAGGGTGTGTTCGATCTTCTCAAGGGAGAAAATCTCCTTCTTTCCGTTTCGCTTCACCACCGAAAGCGTACGTTCTTCGATTTGCTGGATCACCTCCTCCTTTTTTTGCTCGCGAATCTTCGTGTGCTCGTAGCGATAGATGATGTATGCTTTTGCCACATCATGAAAACCTTCCGCCATCAAGATGTTTTCGACGATGTCCTGCACGTCTTCCACTCCGGGGATCGCTTCGGGAAAACGTCGCGCAAGTTCGAGCACCACCGCCTCGGTCATTGCCTCCAATTTTTCGTCGGAGACGGATACATTGTTTGCGAGAAATGCCTTTCGCGTTGCGAGAGTGATTTTCTCGGGAGTAAAATCGACGACCGAACCGTTGCGCTTTTTAACTTGCTGCATAGTGATGAAAGATAATAAAAATAAATAAAAGCCAACCCCTTTTTTAGCTCTCCTCGGCTCGAAAATGAAAAAGCGGACTCTTTCATTTTGCTTGCTCTACGTCGGCAATAAAAATACTTACGCGCGCGTAAGAGTTTTGGTTGCTAGTGCACCCATTTTACTATGAGACCTTCCAAATTCAAATGTGGACTATTTAGCCGAACCGCCGTAATTTTCGTCTTCAATCCACCCTTTGGACGTGGCGTGAGACTTGCCGCTCATTTGTCTCTCTTTTCCGCCGCATGGGTGCCGGCAACCCAGCCGGTTGTCCAACACAGCTGAAGGGAATAGCCTCCCGAGGGGCGGTCAATGTCGAGCACATCGCCGACGACATAGAGATTGTCATATGTTCGCGAGCGCATCGTCTTGAGATCGATTTCTTTCAGATTTATTCCTCCTGAGACAACAACCGCTTTGTCGGTGCCGAGCAATCCTGTGGGGGTAAGGGGAATTGCCTTCAAAAATTTGGCGAGGTGGCGTCGCTCCTCCTTGGAAACCTTGTTAATTTCCTTGTCGCCATCAAGTTTCAGAAGTTGGGGAAGCAGTACTGCAAGGGTGTTTGGTACAAGTTCCCCCAAGACATTCTTTAATTTCTTATTTTGCGCTTTTTTGAAGATTTCCTGAATAGTGCGATCAAGTGTGCCCAAATCTTGGGTGGGGAAGAGGTCGACAACAAGGCTTGCGGGGCCGTATTTTAAGAGTTCGCCGATATCTTTGCTCATATTTAAGATAAGTGGGCCACTTAGTCCAACATGAGTGAAGAGAATTTTCCCCACACGTTTACCGTGGGGTTTTTCATTTTGAAAGAGTGATACGCGCACCTCCTTAAAGGCAAGTCCGCTTAATTGATGCACCCATTTTTCTTTGGTTTTGATCGGCACAAGGGCGGGGTCGGGTGTGCGCACCGTATGCCCGAGTTTCGCAAGCCACTTGAAGCCGTCTCCGGTTGATCCTGTTTCGGGGCGCGACGTCCCGCCGGTCGCATGTATATAGGCACCTGCGTTCAACCCCTCCAACTTGGAAGTTGAGCTTCCAAGTATGCGTACGCCGACAATCTTACCCTCTTTTGTTGCGAAGCCCGCGACTTCGGCATTGGAACGCACCTTCACGCCGCCCTCTTTGAGATACGCGAGTAATGTCTCCCATACTGTTTCCGCTTTTTCGCTTGCGGGAAACATGCGTCCCTCGGCCTCGATCTTTGTTTCCATGCCGTGGGCGTGAAAGAAGTTTAAAGTTTCTTTGACCGAAAACTGCGCGAAGGGAGAAAAAAGAAATTGTGCTTTATCTTTGAATTTGGTGAGGAGTTTGCGATTATCATACTCCTGATTGGTGATGTTTGATCGACCGCCCCCGGTGATAAGCAACTTTTCCCCGAGCCGGGAATTTTTTTCAAGCACAAGCACGCGTGCACCAAGCTCGGCCGCACGTCCCGCCGCCATCATTCCGGAAGCCCCGCCCCCGACGACAATGACATCGTAGTCTTCTTCCTTTTTGCCTTTTACCACCATAATCTCTTTAACTATACATTCTTTTTGATGGAGTGAAAGCCATCCATATAGAGAAAGAAGGTCGTTTGTGAGGTGATTTGGTGCATAACTATTATGATATACCCCCCCATATGAACTACGATCCATAATTAGGTGTAATGGTTAAGTATCTAGACAAAGGGTACAATAAACGAATGCATGGTATCTTCAATTTTCTGAGAAACCTTCAAAAGAGAATCGAAACCCACAAAAAATTCCTCGCTGGGCTTTCGATTTTTGCGCTGTCGGCGCTGTTAGCCACTTACTTCTTCGGTGAGACGATGCCGCGCGATATGTGCGCCAAAGTACTCTATACTTCAGCATTTTCCGTGTGCAAGGAACATATCATGAGGAATGTCTTATTACTTGAGTGGGTGTTTGGAATCATTGCGTTTATACTGCCGCTTTTTATTATTCTTGCGGAAGAAGTAACCCGAGGTAGGTTTATTCGATTCCTTAAATGGTTCACCCCTTCTGCCATCGTGCTTGCACTCATCGGAAATTTCACAAACTTTTGTTTGATGTGGAGCTGCAGTAGCATGCTCGGGGTTGCTCTTGCGATTGATAGCTTGGTTTTTTTGGCATTTTATTTTGCAACAGGTTGGAGTGTGCTTACAAAGAAAGTGTTTATGGTTTTTCTTTTTGTTCCCCCACTAATACTTGCTATGTTGTACGGTGTTATTACGGTTGCGGAGTCGATACAGATGTCTTCGCGAGAAATAGATTTAAAAGCACATAATGACGGTGGGAACTCCTGCCTGTTGTACAAAAATATTCGCGAACGCGACCAGTGTTTATTCATAACGGCTTTTCGCTGTGGAGAGATCACTTCGAGTGATATCAAAGCCGAATGTGTTGCAATGACATTGAGAAATCGGGCCGTCGACTCGAATAATCTGAGTGGTTGTGATGAAATAATTGGGGAGCAGCGAAGCGTCTGTCGATCACTGATACTGGAGCGAAAAAGATAAAAAACGAAAACGAGGTGCATTATTGCCAGAAAATACGTTGTCTAATTTTTTCTTTGTGCCATCGATAATGCGATTCGGTCGTTGTTGATGTGGTGCGAATAAATGAGGCAAATGTTTTATACTCATTCTTCTTCTCGTATAACTTCTTCATGAATGTATGAAGAAAGCGCCAAAACAAGACGTTCCACTTTTTCTTGTTCAAGTAAATCGGGAAATTTAGCAAGAAATCCACCAAGAGATTTTGGGTTAAGCATAAACACGTTATGTTCTTTTTTCACCGTAGCGGTTGCTGTTTGTTCAACAAACCAACCGGGAAAAAGAAGAATCGGTTGAACTGATATTTGCTCGCCCATGCGTCTCGAAAATATGTCCCTTATAAATTCTGCGTTTATTCTTGCTTGTGTAATCGAGCCCGTATCTCGTAAATTACTCCCAATCAATAAATGCCCGTCTCTGTAGTTAATGGTTTCGTGCCGCCCATTACTTTTTCTCCACGTTTTTGTTTCGAATGCAAAAATCCCTTTTGGTCCAATAAGTACATGGTCAACATTAAAACGCTTGCCCTTTTTCTCGCATGGAACATCATGAATTGGGACAAACCCATTCACACGAAGTCCCTCCAAGAGTTGCCCGACGACGACCTCTCCGTCGTGTCCCAATCGATAGTTTTGTCCCTTTTGGACTAACTTTTGAAAATATAAATATGCACAAAAACAAATTATTATTGTAAATATTGTGAAAACCCATGGATGAGGTTCTTGGGGCAAATCAAACAAATAACATATCCATTCTACAAACGTGAGCCCTATGGCGACCGCAGCAATGCCAAGAATCAAATAAAATCGCTCAAGGATTTTGTCTATTTGCGTACGAAGATATTCACCAGGCAAACGGAGCGGCTCTTCCTTGAGTGGCGATCTTTTTAGAGTTTGTTTCATTGAAAACTTTAATACCCCATTATTTTTAAAGGGATCTCGCTGAGGAAAAAACTTGCAACGAACGCTACACTAAACATTAGTGTCATCGTCAGTGGCGCAAATGGCTTTCCTTGTTTAGCTCGACGCAGTTCCCATGTTTTGATTGCAACAAGAAAGAGCGCAAAAAATAGTGTTGTGAAGGAAATTATTCTCATCAAGCCCATAGAGCCCGGGAATACAAAACTATTGTAGGGGTTATCTAGAAAAATCAACGCAAGAGAGAGTGGTGTCCACCACGAGAGAAACCGAAACCACACGCGAGTGATCTCGTCTGAAAGAAAAGAAATAAATAACGAAGAAAAAGAAATAGAGAAGAAAAAGAAATAGAGAAGGTACGCGAGTCGATGTGGTAAGAAGGCATAATAATTTGCAGTCCACATGAGAGCTGAAAAAAGAAACAGACTCACCAACACGATATTTTTCTTCGCAAGAAGTTTTTCCATATTTTCTTAATTTGTTTTAATAATTAACAAACATCTTCCCCTGTCGTGTAGTGATCGCCGGGATCACGAATCCCGTAAGCTTTGTTTTAACTGGTCTGACGTCGACATCATCATCAGTGTCTGCATCGTCGTCATCAATAGGTTTCTGCATGATGACAGTGACGTCCTTTTTGGGTCTCCAGTGTGACTCTATGACCATTGTACTGGTTGCGAAATAGGTTGCAAAGAGTTTGTAGGCGCCATTTTGATTGGTGTTCCATTTGTAGCGGAGAGTGGCGGGAATAGATGAAGTCGCGCCGTTGTAACTTATCGACACAAGACTGATAACATCCCGACGTTCAGGTGAGGGAAGTTTCTCGGTGTAGATCAACTTCGTGGTGTTTCCCGTTGCATCTTTGATCGTTACCGTTGTGGTGGCAATGCCGCTGTATTGTTTCTGGTTTTTCTTAAGGGTGGGATAGGTGGTGGTGCCAGAAAGTGTGGTGGTGCCACTTTCGTCAATTCCTTTGATAACAATTGCGTTGGTTGAGGTGCTAAACGTAATGACGGCTTCAGGTGCTGTGGTATCAACAATCGGAGTGATTACTGTTCCGGGTACAACTGTCTTTTCAAAAATCCCATCACCATTTTGATCTATTGAAAGTCCCCGCAGTGATGTGGGCATTACGTCAGCGGGAACGTCCATTGTCACCAGTGTTGATGTCGAAACAGGAATATTTGCAAACGTAGTAGTTGCAAGAATGGTGCCCCCTTCTACTTCTTGCATGTTGAGGGTGAAAGTCCCCGTGCCTTCTCCGTGCATAACAAGGGTGGTAGGAATATCCGCGGGAACAGAAAGATATTTCACTTCACCGAATTCGCTGTAGTATGCTCCGGGGATGGTGGAGGTGGCGACGCTCACTTCGTTGCCAAAATTATCGCGTACAGCGAGCGAGAGCGGTGAATGAAGAAAGTAGCGGAGGCGTTTGGTTATTGTTGTTGCAAGTGGGCGGGTGGTAGAGAAATATTGTGGAAGTGCCGTAGTACTATGAGTAAGAATATTATTGAAGATGAATGAGCGAAGTTGTGGAGATTCAAATATATTGGCATGATTGAGCTCATCCTCGGTTGTTGTTGCTTTGTTGTAATTTTCTAAATTAAGCCAGTATCGGTCGGCCCCACCTCCCATCTCAAGCGCACTTGCGGTCACCACTGTCCCATCACCATCTTCCGTCATGATTGGCTCATACGCCCAGGAGAACCCACCGAACCAAGCATCATTCATATAGTGAATTCCGCTTACCGTATCAATGCCCCAACCGGCGATTTGTGTCATCTGCACTCCTTCGGGAGGAGACCAGTTGTCAAAGTTCCGGTGCCATGCGAGTGCACGTAAAAGCAAGGTTTGATTGGCGGTCCCGGGATCTTCAATGTCATTCGTCTCTACTCTTCCATCAAGTCCGGAAAGAAAACCGGTGTATTCATTTGTTGTATTGATCTCACTTCCCCAGTACTCGTGGTCGGGCTGTACGTCAGTGTCAAATTTAATAACCGGAGTAGTAACTGTATTTAAATATCCTTCAGAGGGAAGGAGATTATAGGTCATGGACATGTCGCGAGCGAGAGTGCGCTGGGTCGGCTTATAAACAATGAGCTTTAATGACGATGGATCAAAACCATTGAGCAATGCTCCGATCGCTTGCGGTGTTCCAAGTTGTGGTGATGCGACAAGTACCATGTTATCCACAAGATCAGTTCTGCCCATTTCCTTGAGTTTTTCTATCAATGCTTTTGCCAAGAGTCCGCCATTCGAGTGGGCCACAATAGTCACCTTGCCACTTTTTGAAGAAGAGGCGAGCTTGAACAATTCATCGAGAATATACGGGCGTGAAGAGAGATGATCGTAGAAAACTTTTCCATCACTCAGATCACCGTGGGAAAGGAGTGTGTCATAATCTTGTCGCCAATCATAGGCGATGGGTTTCCATGCGGCAATAGTACCTGATGCAACAAGTCTATTGAGATCACCCTGAAGAGCGACATAAAATTTTAGATCAGCAGGTCCAAGAGGATCAACCTCATCTACCAGATCGGAATCTTTCGTATAAATATCCGAGAGAATCGATGTACCCGTTGCCATAAAGAGTTTTTGTGCATCAAGATCGGTATTCGGCTCCCACAACTGATTTTCACAATTAATCAACACGCAGGTGGGGTCTGTTTCATAAAGTCGTGATGCTTCAATCCCCGGCAGAAACAACACATTCGACACACACGCTCCTATACACCCATCATCAAAGGACAGCTCAAACGACGGAAAGTATGGATAAACGGGATCAGGAGGAATGAGAGTAGCGGCACTCGTACTTGCCATGGTAATGAAATCACTTGCCAAACGAGTGGGATGTGCACCCACCAAGAGATAACCACCATTATAGGGGGAGGAATCAACGAAGATGGTGAGTCGTTCACCGGTGTTGATACTCACTGGAGTTTGGAGTGGGTAGCTCAACCGATAGTCATCTCCGGTAATCAAAGAGGGACGTTGGGAAAGATTCGAAGGACAGAAGATATGGGGGGAAATAGGAGTACTCGACGCGACTTCCACCAAATTATCGAGTTCACCTTTATAGACATGAATTCGAGAAATAACGATCTGATTATTAGAACAGGTCCACAATGTGACCTGGTTGAATGTTTGCGTTGAGGAAGCGATGAGGGTGAACCCATTGGGGACACCACTAAAGTCGGGCCATGGGAGGAGAGTGGGGACGAAGCCGAGGTTGGCGGGGGGTTCGGATTGGAGGGGGGTGGTGGAAGCGAGGGAGAGGGAGGGAGATGCAAAAAAGGATAAAAAGAGAATAAAACCAGTCAGGAAACTTTTTTGCATGAAATAAAAATTAGCAGAATTAATTGATTACTTTTTAAATTATAGAAAGGCATGTTATTTGTCAACAAAAAATATATCCCTACCTCCTTTTGCGAAATTTACATACAATAAGGGCATGCTGACTTTTCCATTTGATACTCCAATTCCGGATTTGACTGTAGCGCGCGGGAAGCACGGTGCGCGGCAGTATCCGATTGACCTTGATGCTTCGGAGAATAAGGAAGGAGCGGTGGATGTGTGCGTAAACGGAATTTTGGGAGAAAATTATTATCACAAAGAAAAAGAAAATCCGCCGTACAACCATCGTGCTCCGAGTTCAATAGCGGAGCTCTATGTGCGCAAGGGAATCCTCACGCGCCTCACCGAGGTCAATGAATTACTTCGCCCCTTGGGATACGAACTTTTTCTTTTTGATGCGTACCGCCCCATTGAAGTGCAAAATTATTTTCATGATATATGGGTCCCCGATTTTTTACGTTCGCGACATCCCGATTGGAGCGAGGAACATATCTTCGAAGAAGTCGGCAACTATTGGGCCAAGGGTGCCCCATCGGCAGGGGAGGTTGATCTCTTTTCTCCGCCCGGCCATGCAACGGGAGGAGTTGTTGATTGCACGCTCGTGTACCGCGATACTCGCGCACCTCTTTTCATGGGCTCCGACTTTGATGAAGTTGCTTCAATTTCCTTTCCCGATCATTTTGAACACGAAGAACAATCGCGCGCACTCACTCCCCGCGAAGCAGAGGCCCGCAACAATCGTCGTATTCTTTATCATGCAATGACACACGTTGGCTTTGTGGTGAACACGAGGGAATGGTGGCACTTTAGTTATGGCGATCAGGCATGGGCCCTGCGTACGGGAGCGTCTCGTGCGGTGTATTCGCTCCTCACGATTTCCCATGACTGATGAACGTTTTGAACAACTGGTATCTGAAGGTATCGAGCTTATACCCGAGCGATTTTTAACAAAGCTCAATAATGTTGCAATAGTTATCGCCGATCGGCCAACGCGCAGACAGCTTGCGGTGAATCATGTTGAAAAGGGAAGTACCTTGCTCGGTCTTTATGAAGGCATTCCGCTTTCCGAGCGCGGAGATTTTTACGGAGTAGGAAATATTATCCCGGACAAGATCACAATTTTTAAACACCCTATTTTGGAGAGTGCGGGTGATGATGAAGCGCGCGTGCAGAGTGTTGTACGTGATACCGTCTGGCATGAGATCGCACATTATTTCGGTTACGACGATTCTGCGATCGGAAAGCGCGAAGCCGAAGGAAACAATTTTTCCCGTTAATTACTGTTTTTTCGTGCAGTGTGAGGAAGGGGGAGATTGAGGTAGAATGCAGGTATGGAACCGCTGGCCAATCGTATTCGACCTGTTTCGCTTGAGGAGTTTGTCGGTCAGACTCATCTTGTGGGCGAGGGGAAGCCGCTTCGTGTTGCGATTGAGCGCGCGCATCTTTTCTCTTTTCTTTTGTGGGGGCCGCCGGGAGTGGGGAAGACGACGCTTGCGCGGATATATGCCAATGCAGTCGGCGCAAAATTTTATGAACTCTCTGCGGTGTCGGCAGGGAAGGGGGACGTTGCAAAAATTGTGGAAGAAGATACGCAAGGAGTTTCAAAAATTTTTTTTCTTGATGAGATTCATCGTTTCAATAAAGCACAACAGGATTATCTGCTTCCTTTCGTGGAAAGTGGCGTGCTCACCCTCATCGGAGCGACAACGGAGAATCCGAGCTTTGAAGTGATTCCCGCACTCCTTTCGCGTGCGCGAGTGTTTGTGCTTGAGTCGCACACCGAGGAAGATATGCAAAAAATTCTTGCACGCACGGGGGCGACACTCGATGATGATGCGCGCGAGTGGCTCATTGCGGTCGTCGGTGGTGATGCACGACAAGCGATCACTATTATTGATGCGACACAAAAATTATATAAGACCGTCACACTTGCGCACCTCAAGGAAGCGGTGCAGTCAAAACATTTGCGCTACGATAAGCACGGCGAGGAGCATCACAATACCGTGAGTGCGTTTATTAAGTCGATGCGCGCGTCGCAGGCGGATGCGGCAATATATTATCTCGCACGGATGGTGGAA
>OBEQ011172124.1_pt1 | contig 47887 bp, 50 predicted proteins | sample 1670901 | NCBI WGS metagenome assembly OBEQ01 (sample SAMEA104232315, study PRJEB22302) | groundwater metagenome | biome: forest; feature: aquifer; material: groundwater | place: USA | collected 2011-08-07 | depth 5.4 m
AGAAGGCATAGAAAATAAGAAGATCATCTATGATAAGGAATCCCCGTTGGTGATCCGCTTGAATAGAGGGGGAGGTTTTATTCTTGCTTCGAATGATAAATCTCTACCTGAAACTTTGTCTAGCGACCTAACAAAAATTAATGCAAGTGTTGTTCTCGCTATAACGGTTCATACGCAGATGATCGGGATGCTCTCCCTTGGAAAGAAAAAATCGGATGAAGAATATACAAAAGAGGATGTAGATATTTTGCTTGTCCTTTCAGATGCGCTGGGCGTTGCTATTACAAACGCTTTGGCATTTGAAAACGTAAGGCAGAAAGAAAAACTTGTGACGATAGGAACGCTAACAGCTGGCGTTAAACATGATATTAGCACTCCCATCAACAAAATGAGCACAGCTATTCAAGCGTTTTTGTTAGATAAGGAGGATGGTCGCCACAAAAAAGTACCATCAGAGGAGGTCTTAAGCGAGGCATACGGTCTTTTAACAAGAGCAGAGATGACCTTTGAAAAAGTGGTTGCCATAAGCGCCAAATTCGCTGACATGGCAAGTCCGAACAGAAAGTTGGAAAAAGAATTAGTGAATGTGCCCGAAATGATCGATAAAGCTCTTGGTGTGCTCGACTATGAGATGGAGATTAAAGGCATACAGGTTTTGAAAGAAATAGAAAGCGGGCTACCAACACTTTCTTGCGACAAGGACTACATGCAACAGATCCTGTTTAACATCTTACGTAATGCTGTACACGCTGTTGAGGAAGCAAAGAGACCAAAAGAACTTGCCAGAATAGCGGTGAGGGTATATCAGAAAACTGGCAATGTGTGTGTGGCAATCGAAGACACTGGCACTGGAATTCCCGCTGATAATCTGGATAAAATTTTTGAAGCATACTATACGACCAAGCCCGAAGGTGTCGGAACCGGTCTTGGACTTGCTATTGTGAAAGAGCTTGTTGAGAGGAGCAAAGGCACCATTCGTGTGGAAAGCTCACTTGGAAAGGGGACTACTTTTATTCTTGAATTTAAACCTCAGCTCCCGTACTAAATCCCACCTAATATCTTTTTGAGTCAATCCTAGCAATTTTATCCGAACTTCGACTAAGTACTTTAATAACTTTACGTATTTATAATAATAAGTTGAATTATTTTGATTTACGCTCTTGATAAAAATTGTACCTTGTGCCACACTTCCACCAGAACAAAAAATGAGAGAGAAAAGAAGCGAAGGGGGTGTTGGTGCATGAAGGTACTCGTTCACTTGAATCACGGAATAGATAAAAGCTATATGCTCGACTTTGGAAGCAAGGTTAAAAAGACGGATATCAAGACAGTTCTACACCTCGGTCAAGATGACGCGGCCCAGGCGATCTATGGTTATGCGAATCTCCTAGAGTCTGTGCAAAAGATCGAGGTCTTCACGGGCCAGAAGGTGAAAGCTGGTTTAGAGGCCGATTTTGTCGTCGGCCATCAGGGCTATATCGCCGAGCGGCTTGCATAGCTTGAAGCGGTGGCCCTAAGACCCCTCGGCCTCTTTCAAAAGTTTACTCAAGGGCACTTGTAAGGCATCAGCAATTTTTTTAGCCACACTCAGGCCGATATCGACTTTTCCCAGCTCGATAGAACTCACATATGTCCGATGAATATCAGCCTTTTCCGCAAACTCTTCCTGAGACAGCCCTGATAGATGACGCCTGCGGCGAACGACAGTCCCAAAACCCGGCCCAATTTTAGTTTGACGCTTTGATTTCATGAGGACTATAATCAGGCCGTGTAGACTATTTATCTACAGACTATCCTCTACAAAAATAATGGAACCTCTTTGAATAAACGGCGACAAAATGGCAGGTCGACAAACGCACGGGCAAGATGCCGTATTTGCAGGAAAGCTCGCGCCAAGAAAAGAGTCTTTAAGCTTGGCGAGTATCTTTACTGCACCAGTCATTATTTCCAAGCTATGAAGAAATTAGAGAAGGACGACCCGAAGCATTTTGCGCTGGAGCTTGAGCGGATTAGCTGAAGGTAGATGTATGATCCTGTCCCACCAGTTGGTTTCGACACCCGTGGTATTTCCGAAGGTAAAACGTAATAAGATTTCCCTGTGCTACTCGACTCCTCCGGGGGTGGGGCCACGTCCTCCTTCCTGCGTGTTTTTAGGGCACCGGGACGCCCCCCCCCTGGGCTTAATGCCGTAGGATAGTCTCTGAATTACGCTAGGAACACAATCTAGAGGGATCCAGCAAGATAATAGGCCCCCGTACAGGGACGGGAGTAATTTTTTGCCGACTTTTTGTGTTTTAAACAAGGGTTTCATTCATGCTCTTTTTGGAGTAAAATTGCTTAGTTTGGGAGCGTACAGGAGTTGAAACTTGCCAGAAGAATTTGAATGGGAAACCCGCCGGACACGCATTAACCAGAAACTAACCCATCTTTGCCAGTCTTGGGATATTTCCAAGTATCACGCCGGCCTTGATCTCACCGCGTTAGATCGACATATTCTCGAAGAATTTCCGACAGCTAATGGTCCCGCCGATTACGCTCTGTTTGTCAAAGGCAAGCTCCTTGGCATTATTGAGGCGAAGAAGGTAGGAGTTAACCCGCAGAACGTACTTGAGCAGGCGAAGCGTTATGCGCGCGGCGTGTTAGATGGCGTTGGAAGTTGGGATGGATACGGCGTGCCATTTCTTTATGCGACAAATGGTGAAGTCATATACTATCTCGACGCTCGCGATAAAAAGAACGCCTCACGCCAAATCGCCAGCTTTCATACAGCCGATGCACTTCAAGAGTTTTTTGCAGATGGCGACCCCAATCATTATGATTGGTTCCAGAAAAACCCGAATATCATCGAGGGGCTAAGGGATTATCAGAAAGAGGCAATAGAAAAGGTAGAAGACGCAATAGCCAATCATAAGAGGGCTATGCTGATCGCGATGGCCACCGGTACGGGCAAGACATTCACGACCGTGGCGCTAGTCCATCGCTTGCTTGAATCAAAAACGACAAGAAGAATCCTCTTTCTCGTAGATCGCAAAGCTCTGGCCGCTCAAGCCGTCCGAAGCTTCAACGCATTTAACACGCCAAAAAATAATAAGTTTACTCAGGAATACGAATTATATAGCCAAAAATTCCAAAGGGAAGACTTCGGCGATGATCAGCCATTCGACCCCAAAGTATTGCCCACTTCATATCTGTCGGAGCCGCAGCCTTCAAATACCTTTGTGTATGTATCGACCATCCAGAGGATGGCGATGAATCTCATAGGCCGAGAGGGAATGCCTGTGCAAAATGCCGACGATCCTCAATACGAAGAGGATGTCGAGAAGCTAGATATTCCCATTCACGCCTTTGATGTGATCATCGCGGACGAATGCCATCGTGGATACACAGCAAGTGAGACCAGTCTCTGGAGAGAAGTAATTAACTATTTTGATGCTATCAAGATCGGATTGACTGCGACTCCTGCTCCGCATTCGCTGTCCCTGTTTAATGAGGTCATTTATCGCTACACTATCGACGAAGCGATACGAGATGGTTTCCTGGTCGATTATGAGGCCATAAAGATTACTTCGAATGTGCGCATGCAAGGGGCATTTCTTGAAAAGGGCGAGCATGTCGGTCGAGTGGATACTGATACTGGCCAAGTTGTGTACGATGAACTGGAAGACGAAAGAAAATACGAGACCGGGGATATCGAGCGTCGGATTACCTCGCCAGACAGTAATAAAAAAATCGTAAAAGAGATCGCAAAATACGCCTACAAACACGAAGAAGAAACAGGGCATTTCCCCAAGATACTAATATTTGCCGTCAACGACCTACCGCACACTTCGCACGCCGATCAAATCGTCAAGACTTGCCGGGAAGAATTTGGGCAAGGTGATGACTTTGTTCAAAAGATCACCGGCAGTGCCAGTGTTGATAGGCCCCTGCAAAGAATCAGAGAGTTCCGGAACAGGCCGAACCCAAAGATCGTCATCACGGTAGATATGTTAAGTACAGGCGTGGACATACCGAGCATTGAATTTATCGTATTCATGAGGCCCGTTCAGTCGCGCATTCTTTGGGTGCAGATGCTCGGCCGCGGAACCCGCCTGTGCCCGGAGATCAATAAAACGCATTTTAAGATATTCGATTGCTTCGACGGCACGCTCATTGAATATTTTAAGGACACGACAGACTTTAATGTTGAACCGCCACAAAAAGACCCAGTCCCCTTAAAGCAGGTCATCGAGAATATCTATCAGAACGTGGACCGCATATATTTCGTCAAAGTCCTCGTCAGGCGCTTGCAACGAATCGAAAAGGACATGAGCGGCAAGGCGCGTGAAAAGTTTGCCGCGTTCATCCCAGATAGGGATATTGGGCTATATGCCAGCGTGCTACCGGATAAGATTAAGACCGACTTTACGAATACGATGAAGCTGCTTCGCGACGAGAAGTTTCAAGACCTGCTACTCCACTACGAGCGAGCCAAGAGAACATTCTTGATCGGTTATGAGGTAGAGGACGAGGTAAGCTCCAATGTGATGTTTCATGTCGGGAGTAGCCATTTGAAGCCGCAGGACTACATCGACAGTTTTTGCGAGTTCGTACAGGGTAATCAGGATAAGATAGACGCCATCAAGGTATTGTTGAATCGTCCGAAAGACTGGCGCACGGATGTTCTCAATGACCTACGAACGAAGCTCTCTCAAAACGATTTTGAGGAAGCTGCGCTTCAGAGGGCTCATAAGGTGGTATACAGCAAGGCCCTTGCAGATGTGATCTCAATGGTGAAGCATGCAGCACGGAAGCAAGAGCCCCTTTTGAGCGCCGAGGAACGAGCCGAGAACGCGGTGGCCAAGGTAACTATGGGTAAGGCGCTGAGCGATGAACAGAAGAAGTGGTTGGGGTTCATTAAGGAGCACTTGATCCAAAATCTCACTATCGAGATCGCAGACTTCAGCATATTCCCCATTTTTGAACGGGCGGGTGGAATAACCCGCGCACGACTGGTATTTAAAAATGATTTTGAAATATTGGTCAAAAATCTCAACGAAGCGATCGCCGCATAAAACGAGGTAAAAATGTCCGATATCGTCAATAAACTTTGGGGTTTCTGCAATACTCTGCGCCACGACGGCATAGACTACGGAGACTATATCGAGCAATTGACGTATCTGCTTTTTCTAAAAATGGCAGATGAAAGGGATATTGTTGTTCCAAAGGGCTATGACTGGAAGAGTTTGAAAGATAAATCAGGGACAGCATTATCTGACCATTATTCGGATATCCTTAAGAAATTGAGAGAGACGCCCGGACTATTAGGCGACATCTTCTCGCAGTCCATGAACCGTTTTAATAATCCCGTGAATTTAAAGCGTCTCATCGTCATGATCGACGAGGAAGAGTGGACCTCGATGGATGTGGATGTAAAAGGCGCGGCGTATGAGGGCCTGCTCGAAAAAGCCGCAAGCGAGGGCAAGAAGGGTGCGGGGCAGTACTTTACGCCGCGAGTGCTTATCCAGTCCATCGTACGGCTCACGAAGCCGGACCCAAGGACGAGCAAAGACTTTACGATCTGCGACCCGGCCTGCGGCACAGGCGGCTTTCTCGTCTGCGCGTATGAATGGCTCATGCAAGTGTCAAAGGGTGCTCTCGATAGGAAAGACATCACGAGGATCAAAGAATCCACCTATTACGGCCAGGATCTCGTGGCGAGGCCCCGACGCCTGACGCTGATGAATCTATTTCTTCATGGACTTGAGCCCACGATTTATCTAGGTGACACGATTTATGAGCCTGATAGGGGCAAGAGATACGATTGCGTCCTGACAAATCCACCGTTTGGCACAAAGGGAGCCAACCAAGCTCCCGAGCGCGAAGATTTTACTATTGAGACGAGTAATAAACAGCTGAATTTCGTCCAGCACGTGATGACGATCTTGAAGCCTGGCGGTCGCGCGGCTATCGTCTTGCCGGATAATTGTTTATTCGAGGATAAGGCCGGGGAGGTCTTCAAAATCTTGATGCAGGACTGCAATCTGCATACCATTCTTCGACTGCCGCGTGGAACGTTCACGCCGTACAGTCAGGGCGTGAAGGCCAATGTGATATTTTTCCAAAAGGGATTGCCAACCGAAAATATTTGGATATTTGACGCACGATCGAATGTGCCGGGCATTACGAAAAAGGACCGGCCTCTTTCATCAGAGCATTTTAGAGAATTCGAAAAGTGCTACGGTGATGATCCAAATGGCAGAGCAAAGCGGAGAGGCATGGGAGACGAGGGGCGATTCAGAAAATTTGGAATCGAGGAAATCAAAAAGCGCAAGTGCAAGCTTGATATTACTTGGCTCAAAGACGAAACACTCGAAGATTCTGATGAATTACCGGAACCGCAGGATTTGGCTGGCGAGGCCATTACAGAGCTTGAAGCCGTTGTAGATAATTTAAGGGAAATCGTTGCGCTGATTGAAAAAGAAGAAGGCGCAGAGAAATGAGTAATACGATTTCCAAAGGTTGGATATCCGTGCGTTTGGAGGATATAGTCATATCAAGGAAAGGGAAAAAGCCGGATATTATTTACCGTGAACCAGCTAAAGGTCGTGTCCCCTATATTCTCATTGATGAAATGGAAGGACGGCCCGTTCGTTATTATGCTGATGATAAAGGACTTCCAATTGCATCCAAAGAAGACGTTCTTGTTGTTTGGGACGGTAGTATAGGCAAGTGCGCTCGTGGTTTGACCGGCGCAATTGGATCAACGATAGTAGCGCTAACACCACGCGGAATTGAATCTCGTTTACTTGAGGCATTTATCAAGAGGTCACGGTCAATTATACATCAAACGAGCAGAGGCACAGGATTACAACATATTAACCAAAAAGTATTTTGGGATTTAGAAGTCCCTATTCCGCCAATAAATGAACAGCATAGGTTGCTCAATAAGCTTGAGGAGCTATTGGAAAAAGTTGATGCCAGTGAGAAGCGTCTGGCGAAGATTCTAATAATCCTCAAGCGCTTTCGTCAATCGGTTCTTGCCGCGGCCTGTTCTGGTCGGCTAACAGCGGATTGGCGCGAGCTGAATCCAGATGCAGAACCCTACACGATTGGGACCGAACTCACCGTGGATGGTGATGAAGACTTCCCTCCCAACTGGCAGGTGACTCGTCTTGGGAAACTGACAACGCTTGTGACTAGCGGTTCAAGGGGTTGGGCAAAATACTACTCCGATTCTGGTTCAATCTTTGTCCGTGCACAAAATATTAACTCAGATGTTCTCAACTTGGAGGATATTGCTTTTGTGACGCTACCTGGTCATGCAGAGGGATTGAGGACAAAGGTCAAACAATACGATCTTTTGGTGACGATAACTGGTGCAAATGTCACAAAGACTGCCCTCGTTGAGAAACCGCTTGAGGATGCCTACGTGAGTCAACACGTCGCTTTAGTTCGACTTGCGGAGGCGCGTCTGAGTAGGTTTGTATTCTACTCTGTCATCAGTCTCGGCCACGGGAGGAAACAGCTGCAGACCGCAGCTTATGGGCAGGGGAAACCAGGGCTGAATTTAGATAACATTCGTGACATTGTGGTTGGTCTTCCCCCGCTACTTGAACAGCAAGAAATTGTTCGCAGGGTCCAAGAATTATTTTCTTTGGCGGATCGACTTGAAGAGCGCTATAAAAAGGCCAAGATTCATATCGATAAACTAACCCAATCAATTCTCGCTAAAGCATTTCGCGGTGAGCTTGTGCCGCAAGATTCGAAGGATGAGCCGGCGGAGGTGTTGTTGAATAGAATCAAAAATGAATCCCCAATCAATAAAATACAAAACAGAAGCAAAACAGTACTAAAAAGATGAAAGCATTCATCACGCCTAAAGTTCTTGAGTGGGCAAGAAAGAGCGCAAATATCAGTGATGATGAAGCTGCTCATAAGGCAGGTGTCGATACTGATACATTGCTTTCATGGGAAAAGGGGGAAGAACTTCCCTCAATAACTCATATTCGTAAACTCGGAGCGGCTTATAAAAGACCGATAGCTGTATTTTATCTTCCGGAGCCCCCCACAGACTTTCAGCCCCTTAAGGATTACCGACGAATGCCTGGAAAAATTTATCGAGGCTTATCCGCAGAACTAAACTTTGAAATTAGAAGTGCGCATGATCGCAGGAGTCTGTTGATCGATCTATATGAGGATATGGGAGAAGAGCCTCCTAAATTTTCAGGGCGAGCGTCAATGGATGACGACCCAGAGAAGCTCGCGCAGAAAATAAGAGGTATGATAGGGGTATCGCTGCAGAAGCAAGCGATTCGCGATCCAAATGCATGCTTCAATTATTGGCGAAGCGCTTTAGATGAACTGGGGATCATTGTATTTCAGATCGCTGATGTGGCCGAGACTGAAGCCCGAGGATTTTCGATAAGCGAAGCTGTTCTGCCGGTCATCGCAGCGAATAGAAAAGACAACCCAAGATCGCGAGTATTCACGATGATGCACGAGCTTGTACATCTGATGCTGAAGGGGGGAGGTTTGTGTGACCTCGACGATAAGGATGGACGGAGGCCAGAGGAACAAAAGGTCGAGGTATTTTGTAATCACGTCGCAGGCGCAATATTAGTTCCAGAGAATGATCTTTTAAATAAACCGGTAGTCATTGCCAAGGGTAAGGACAAAATCTGGGCAGATCAGGAAATAGAAGCGCTGGCTAAGGTTTACGGAATAAACCGAGAGGTAATTTTAAGGCGCTTGCTTATATTTTCAAGAACAACAAAGGAGTTCTACGAACAAAAGCGGGGCCAATATCAGAAGGAATATGCTACAAGGCCAAAAAAGACTAAGCCTGGGTTTTTGCCTCCGGCGCTCGACGCGGTTAGCTCTCTCGGGCGACCATATGTTCACATAGTGCTGGATGCATTTCACCAAGAGAAAATTACAGCTGGCGGAGTGTCAGATTACCTTGGAGTACAGGTGAAACATTTGTCGAGAATAGAGGAGTTGGTCAGCAGCTAATGAGTGAGAAAGACCCCAAGGTATATTCCATAGATTCCAGTTCGCTGATTCAAGCCTGGAATGTTAACCAGCCACGTGATTTATTCCCACCATTTTGGGAGAAGTTGGGCACTCTCATGAAGAATGGTGTCATTCGGTGTAGTGAAGAGGTCCGATATGAGCTTGCAAAGAAATCGGATGGAGTGTGTGATTGGGTAAAAGATTTGGGCGACATTCTCATTCCTCATGACGAAGTTGTTCAGAAAGCCGTTCGTGAAATACTAAAAACACACCCGAAACTTATTGATACTAGAAAAAATCGGTCGGGGGCTGATCCATTTGTGGTAGCTGTAGCGCTGGTCAACAAAGGGCAGGTAATTACAAATGAATTCCCAAGCGGAAAAGTGCATAGGCCCCATATTCCAGACGTTTGTAAAGCGTACAAGATCGAGTGTATATCTCTCTTGAAAGTTTTGAGGGAGCAGTATCCAGGACAGAGTTTAGTATGAAGGTACGATAAATTTAGCTATTTGGTGACAGTATTTCCATAGCTAAATTCTATTCAAGAATCAAAGGTAGACATAAATATCCAGAAAGTGCCCTCGACAATTAGGAATAAAAAGTGAAAATAGAAAGACTAGGTCTTGACGAATCTACCGTCGTTATCTTAGGCTCAGGGGCTACTCGCGGCGCATCATTTGTTGACAAAGAAAAATCACCAATTCTACCACCTTTAGACGCTGATTTTTTCTCACAAGCACAACGTCTGAAAGCTGATCATAGCGATTACTCTATTCCAGATTTTTTAGAAAGTGTTACGCAAATATTTGGAAAAAATGCTGAGCTCACGATGGAAGGTTTTCTGACTCAACTTGAGCATTTAACGGTGGTGCATAAAAATTTCCGATTAAAAGGATGGCCAAGACGCAGTCCTTATTTACGAATCAGGGAAGAATTTCTGCAGATATTAGCGGCACTATTGGAAAATTCTATCGGAACAGAGCCTCACTGTGAATATCACAAGAAGCTAACGGAAACCCTATCATCCGAAGATACAGTATTGAGCTTTAATTATGATTGTGTATTGGATTACAACTTAAAACAGAGTGGTCAGCGTATATGGAATCCGATAATAGGATATGGCGTGCCTGTTTATGCTAAAGGGTCTAGAGGGGAAAATACCCGGTACTGGGCGTGCGAAGATTCAGATGGTAAAAAAATATTTCATAAAAAGTCAGTCTCGCTGTTAAAAATGCACGGATCAATTAACTGGCAAAAGGTTGATGGCATCGAGAACTTTAGACGATTGACTTTAAAACAACGGTGGTGGCATCAAAAGGGTGATTTACATTTTGAGATCGTACCACCCGAATGGAATAAAAACCTTCATAATATCGAACTCTACAGAAGGATTTGGCAAAAAGCTCGAGTTAAATTAAGAGAGGCGAAGGTGATGGTGGTTGTAGGGTATTCATTGCCTCAAACTGATTTGCCAACTCAAGCATTGTTAATGGTCGATAGTGTAAGAAGAGCTATCGATAAGATCCCATACTTAAAATGTCTTGTTATTGCCAATCCTGACCGTTTATCTTGCAAAAGAATTCAAAATGTACTTCAAAGTCGGATTAGCCCGCGGACGCAGGTTCTGACCTTCAATTCATTTAAAGGGCTATCCGAGTTTCTATGACAACTGCTCAGGGAACATTTTGAAAGCTGTAAAAGAGACTGTAAAGACCGTATGAGCGAAAAAATATTCTAAAATAGGATATTTTTGTCTATACTAATTCTGTGAAAAAAACTCGCTTCGCCAAAGAATACAAGCAACTCGCCCGGAAGCTCAAAGACGTTCGCAAGAAAGCCCATATCGAGCAAACGGAACTAGCCGCGAAGCTCGGCAAGCACCAGTCCTATATCTCCAAGATCGAGACAGCCGCTCGCCACGTTGATATTTTTGAACTCAAGGAACTAAGCAAACTCTTAAAAAAGAAGATCAACTATTTCATTAACTAAACCCCATTCGAATGTCTTGATGGGCCATGTTAAACTATGAAAATCATATGCTCCTGGTGTAAAAAATTCTTAGGCGAAAAAGAACCCTCGAACGATCCATCTGAAACCCACGCAAAATGTGTGAACTGCCTCGAAAAGCAGAAACGCACGGAAGCGCCTCTTAAGAAGGTCGTGGACGGCCAAAGAGAATGCATCGAAGAAGGACTTAAAGGTTTTCTCACTATCTCAGGCAAGGAAAGCAAAAATCTCAATTTCGGAGAGATGATCATTTCAGGTAAGAAATGTAATTGTATTAGTCAAACCCGCGAAGAATTAGAGTCGTACTTGAATAATCTCCCCGGTGATGAGGTTGATATGACTTCTCTTCATTCTACGATAGTCGCTATTCCTTCATCTGCCAAAGGACGCCGACGGAAGGGCGTACCCGATGAGGAGGAGAAGCCAACTGAAGAGGTGACTTATAATTTCACGACGCGGGTTCCTAAGGCCCCCGTGCTTACTTGTTATGATTTTGAGAAAGAACGAATGAAAGAAGTTACCGAACTTCTTGCGGAAATGGCCTTTAGCGCATATCTGAAAGAGCGTGGCGGTCAAGTCAGTTAGAGAATTTTAGTTAGATCCTCGCAACACCTCCGTTAGGCCTAACGGAGTACTCCGCGAGGCCTCCGTCATATCCTGACATAGTTTCTGACATGTATTCTCTCTTCCTAAACAAGGAGAGAAACCATGCCCCAAGAAGCCACTCTTGGCCTAGACGAAACCCAAGTTATTGCCAATGTATCCCGTAGTTTCGCAAGATCCATGCGCTGGAACCACCGATGGGAGCCCCAAGACATCTGCCAGGAGCTGTGCCTTTTTTGGCTTAAGAGAAAGGCCTCCGGCTGGAAGAAGCCCCCAGGCGAGTGGAAGGGGGCCATGGGAAGGTGTCTCCTCTGTCACCTTAAGGACATCCAAAAGCACGAGTGTTTAGAAAACGATAGAACGAACGGATCCCTGTCTTCTATTGAGGCTCTTATAGAAGAGGGTTTTGACATTCCGGCACCGAACAAGGGACCCTTCCCGTTTGATCTGCCGAGCCTCTTGAACGCCCAAGAACGCCTCATATGCGAGCTCTTGACCCAAGGCCAATCCAAAAAGGCCATCGCCAAAAGGCTGGGAAAAAGTAGGCCCTTTGTCTATAGACGAATCCGTTATGTCAGACACCTCGCGGAGGAGAAAGTTTAAGACCTCGCGTTACACTTGGCCATTATTTTTCGGATTAGAGAGTAAGGGGAGGAAGAACTCATGCCGGACTTACGATGTCCTAAGTGCAACCGAAAGCTCGCTCAAATAGAAGACAATTATCTTGATATCGTGGACGAGGATGTTACCGATCAAAACAAAGGAAAGCTATTCATCAAGTGCCCAAAATGCAGAAATATCGCAGAGTTTTAGTTGCCACACCACATGCCACAGCGCTGTGGCAGCTCCAAACTCACAACCGCTTTCCCCCCTTGCGCTTAAAGTAAGCGCATTCCCTGACCTCCCTCTCTCTTCGAGATATGGAGGTCAGGTAAGCGGGGGTAAAGCGGTTGTGAGTTTGAAGAGAGTTAGAAAGGTATTGAGTTAATGGAATGGATTTTTAAGGAAAAGGATTAATGAAAGTTATAGAAAGAGATAGGGGTAGGGATGTGATGTATTTAGAGGAAAGAATATGAAGATTACAGATAGAGATATTAATTTAATGAGTTGGATTTTAGAGCAGAAGTTTATGACGGAAAGACAGGTGAGGAAGGTATTTTGGAAGGATTTAAAGAAGGATAACAGAGAGGCGTATAGGCGGATTAGTAAATTGAAAAAGGCAGGGTTTGTAAAGACGAACAAGACGAGGTTGTACCGGAGCGCGATGTATTTGGTTACAAGAAAGGGGGTCGAAGAACTTAAGAGATTTAATCGAGATAGTAGCTTGGGGGAATTGGCCGAAGTCGGTTATTCGAATTATAAGCATGATCTTATGGTGACGGATATCCGGATTATGTTTCATGATTGGGGATACAAGGCTTGGCTATCGGAGCGAGTTTTGTTCAGGCGCGGCGGTCTTAGAAGGATACCGGACGGCATGATCTTTAATCGGGAGCGGTACACGGCGATCGAGTATGAGTCTTCGCAGAAGTCGAAACACCGATATAGGGAGATCTTCTATGGCTACGAGCTTGATAGTCATGTGGATCAGGTCCTCTATATTGTGGACACGCCGGAGCTCATCCAAAAGGTCTCGCGGGAAGTGTCCGGGTGTGCCAAGCCTTACTTCGTTTCGTTGGGGGACATCCAGAAAGACCTTATCGATACTAAATTGAAGGGTTCTACCGGCCAGCGCTCCTTGCGCGAGCTTCTGGAAGGCTCTCAATGAATACCCTAACAGATATTGTCCGTGCGGTATTTTTTGACCTTCCGCTGACGGTAGTTAAAGCCATCTTGGGCGTTTTTGAGAAAAAAGGAGGTAGGACCAATCTATATGTTTGGATTTCTAGCGTCCTTTTATCGATCGCGGTAGGTTTTGCGATCACAAGCCTTAAGGGAGCGGGGGTAATCAGCAAATGGTACGAGAACCCCAGAAATCTCTTCCCCTTGCTCGCCGCTTTTTACCTGGTTTATATCTTGATGATGTTTCCGGTACTGATCCCTTATCAGAATATGCACAACGGAAAGCTTTCCGGCGGAAGCGGAAATGAGAAGAGGTTTAGATTTAAGGCCCCACAGATGCTCCGTGCCCGTAATGAGTCCAGGCCTTCGATGGTTTTTTTGGGTAAAAGCATGAAATCAAAAAAGGCTTTGTACTTGTCCCGCGAGATGAGAAAGATGCACACGCATGTCGTGGGTTCAACCGGATCAGGCAAAACGGATTCAATCATCCTGCCGCTCTTTGCCCAGGACGTTGAGCAAGGCCGGGGAACCCTTGTCATGGATGCCAAGGGGGATAGGGAGACCCTAAATAAGATTTACTACCACGTGAAACGAGCGGGTCGTGAGAAAGACTTCCTTTTTTTCTCTCTTGCGTACCCTGAGAAGTCTAATACCTATAACCCGCTCTTACGCGGAAACCCGACGGAATTAAAGGACAAGATCATCAGTGCCAACGTCTGGACGGAGGAATTTTACAAGAAGAAGTCGGAGGAAACACTCCTTCTTCTCATGAAGGCCTTGAAGGAACAGCATGAGGTCGTGACGTTTCATAAACTTTACGAGCTTTTGTCCAATGAGAAGAAACTATCGGGTTTGGCCAGGACTTTGAAAAGTGATCGGCTTCGAGAAGCCATGAACGGCATTCTGACAAACTATAGAGTATTTCAAAAAGACCTCTCGGGCTTGACAGCAGACCTTGGGATGATATCCGAAAGCGAGTTTGCCGATATCCTTACCTCCGAGAAGCCCGAGATCGATCTGTTGGATGCTTATCTCAATAAAAAGATCGTTTACTTTCAGCTCAATGCCCAAGGGTATGAAGAAACGGCCCGAAGGTTTGGCCGAATCATCCTGCAGGACCTAAAAACCGTTTCCAATCATATCCAAGCCTATCTTACAGAAGACAAGCGGGGCTTCTTTCCGGTTTATATTGATGAGTTCTCGAATTTCGCTTATGAGCAGTTTATCGAGTTCTTAAACAAAGCTCGCGGCGCGCATCTTGCGATCTTGATAGCCCACCAGTCCTTGGGCGATTTGGAGAAGGCGGGAGATCATTTCACAAAACAGGTTCTTGAGAACTGCAATATCAAGATCGTCATGCGGCAGGATGATCCCTCGTCCGTCGAAACCTATTCCAAAATCTCGGGCACAGTAAAATCCTTCAAAGATACCAATCGGGTTGAAGAGGGACTCTTTGATAAAGAGTTGACGGGTATGGGAAGCAGACGAGAGGTTGAGGAGTTTAGAATCAAGCCCAACACGATCCGCGAGCTTGCGCGTGGCGAGGCCGCCGTCATCATCAAACAGCCCTTTATTACCGATCTTCTGCAACTCGATTACATCGGCCACATACCCCAGGGGGATTTCATGAACTAAAAGTCTTAAGACAACTTAAACCAGAGACCCATAGAGGCCCGAAGGATTCGTTTATCTTTCGGGCCTTTTCTTTTTTAAAGAAAGGACGCCCCCTTTGAGAAAAACGATCTACTACATGGACATGGCAGCCGTTGAGTTTGGGAAAAACCTCTCCCGTCTCGAACGGCTAGCCCATGAGAGACTTCTAACGACCCGGGATTGGGACCGGCTTTTCTTCTGGATGGATATGGGGCTTGCCCTTGAGTGCTTAACCGACTACGAGTGTCATTGTTTAGTCGCAAATCTCATAGAGGGTTACTCGAAGGAGGAAATCGCTGTCCGACTTAAAGTTTCCCGTCAGGCGGTCCTCAAACAGATCAAGCAAGCCAAAAGAAAATTAAGAAATTTTTTGAGAGAGGGTTACGAAACACCCCCAAAGTGCACCTTAATATGGAGGGCTGTTTAAATATGAAAACGAGAAAAGTCATCTTTTTGAGCTTATTCATGTTATTTGCCACTGTTTCGGTTGCTTTCGCTGATTCCACTTCCGAAATCCAGCTTGGGACATTTCTTCAAGGGATCGCGGATTTCCTTATCCGCATAGTCGGGCCGGCGATTCTCGTTATCGGCGTCTGCGTGGGGGGTGTGAGTATGGCGACTGGAAATGAGAGGGGCCTAAACCGTGGGATCATGGCCGCCTTGGGAGGGGCCATCATCATGATGTCGCGGGCGATTCTTGACCTTATCCAGCGCCTGACGGGCTTTTAGATGATGGACGTCGTCAAAACCTACACGCACCTCTACAAGAAGGAGAAGATCCTGGGTCTTGAGATCGTCGATTTTCTGATTCTGGCCGTCGTTTACGCGGTTGTGTTTCTAATCTCCACCAATATCTTTATCAATGTTTTGGTCGTAGGGGCCTCATTCTTGGGCCTCAAGCTCTTTAAGAGGGGCAAGCCGCACCAGTACACGATGAACCTAGTGCGTTTCATTATGACGCCTAAGTTTTACACACTTCCCGGGAGGGAAACCAAATGACAAAGCCCGTCCTTGTCCGCGATATCTTGCAGTCACGCAAAGAAGTGCCTTTCTACAGCCAGATCGATATCTTATCCGTTGAGGAAGATATCCTGATCGGTGTGGGCGGCAACCTGACCGTGGGTTTTCGCTTGGAAGGCATCGACATCCCTCTTAAGTCAAAACAAGAGATTGCCCAAACCATTGAATTCTTGAGAAAGATCCTCGCCAATCTTCCGGAGAAGACCCAGTACCAGTTTGTCTTAAAGAAAAAGGGCGGGGCCGGTAAACCCCTTTACGATTATCGCACAGCCCGCCGCTCGAAGGATGAGCTCTCCCAAGCGCTCGTTCAAAGTAAGTTTGGCGCTCTAAAGAAGGACCGTCTCTTCAACACGGGCGGCCTTCTTTTTATCACGAAGTTTCATGAAGATGAGAAGAAACATTCCACGAAACTCGCTTTTTTGAACACTCAGGCCGTTCAAATCAGCAAAGAGGAATTCGACCGCCGCAAATCAGACCTCTTATCGGCTGTCTCTCAGATCGAAAATGCCTTTGGTAATCTAAAGATTGGTCTTGCGCGCCTTAAAGAGAAAGAATTTATCCATCTTTTTTATTCGCATCTTAATCCCACGCGCGCGGTCAAAATGCCGCTTGGGGAGATCGAGTCCGATCCCATAAACAACATTACCCTCCGCTCAAAGCTCCTCTACTCGGCCCCCGTCGTGGAGCGCGAATACTTTTACCAGGACGGGTACTTTTATCAGGGGGTGAACCTCGTTGTCCCCCCGGACCAGACCGAAATCCGCTCCCTTGAAAAAGTCTTTGAACAGCTTGCTATGCCCTACGAGTTCATGCTCTCGTTCTTTGTTCCCGACAACGAGAAAGAGATCGAGAAGCTTAAAACCCAGGCCAATGTCTCAAAGACCTTGGGGTTTATGGGAAGCTCCAAAAATTATGACGCCACGCAAAAGTACGCTGAAATCGACTCGCTCATCACCGAGATCAAGTCTTCCAGCCAGAAACTCGCCTACTACTCGCTGTCGTTTCTTGTGCGCGACAGGAACTTCACATTCTTAAAGAGAAAAGAGAATAAGATCCTTCAGGCTTTCTCGCTCATGGGTAGTGCCGAGGGGATTTCGGACCACATGAACCATGACCGGCTTTTCTTGAGTTTTCTTCCGGGCCAGGCGTGGATGAATCCCCGACAGTTTTTGATCCAAACCGATGCGCTTGTAAATCTCCTGCCTATTCAGGCTGTCTGGCGCGGGACTTTGCAGGCAAGGACACTTCTTAAAACAAGAAATAATGAACTCGTAAAACTCGACATCTTTGATAATTCGCTTCCGGCCAGACACGGCCTCGTTATCGGAACAACCGGCTCGGGAAAATCGTTTACGACGAATTTCCTTTTAATGAGTTACCTGTCCGACAGCCAGATGAATCAATTGGTCATCATTGATGTCGGAAACTCCTACCGGAGACTTGCCTCAATCTTCAAAGGTTCGTACTTTGACATCGACCTGGGTGAGCGGTATGCCTTAAATCCTCTGGTTTCAAAGGACATTCTTTTCCGCAGCGGAGAGCTGGACACCGAAACCCTGGCTTATCTTGGCCTTGTTGTTGAAAAGCTCGTCAAGGGCATACCCAGGGAAGAGCTAACCAACGCCGATAAAAGAATCATCGAGAAAGCAATTCTTGCGGCCTACCAGATGAAGCCGAATCCTCTTTTGGGTGATCTTTTAACGGCGCTACAAAATTATGAAGGGGACACTTCGGAGAAAGAAAGAGCGCTTGTGTTCTCCAAGAACCTCGCCATCTGGACCGAAGGCCGCTACGGGAAGCTTTTAAATAGGCCCGGCAATATCGACGTCTCAAACCGTTTCCTGGTGTTTGAGCTTGGCAAGCTCGACCAGTACCCTGATCTTCAGTCTCTCATTTTCTTTATCATTCGGTCCTCGATCGCCGGAAAGCTCTATAAGCCCGATCTTCGGAAAGTCATTGTGATTGATGAAGGCTGGAGATTCTTTAATGATGAGGTAGGGTCCCGCCTTATAGAGGACCTTTACCGTACTGCCAGGAAATTCAATGGGCTTGTTTTAAGCATTTCCCAAAGCCCGGAGGACTTTCTCAACACCAAGGCCGCGAGTGCCATTATCAGCAATTCCTTCACGAAGTATGTCTTAAAACTCAACAAAGGCCACGAGCTCTTAAAGCAGTTTGATTTTAATGACTCTGAAATCCAAGAGATCAAATCCCTTGTCTCAAAGCCAGGGTATTTCTCGGAGCTCTTTGTAAAGTTCGGGGAACACGGCGCTGTCGTAAAGCTTGAGGCGACCCCTCTTGAGTATTGGATAGCCACAACGGACCCCGAAGACATTAAGGCGGAGACTGCCGCCCGGGAGAAAAATCCTAACTTTAAACCTCTGGCCCTGCTTCAGCATTTGGCCAGTCAGTTCCCCAAGGGAAGAAGGACTTCTGAGGTAGTAAATCAATAGTTCCGGCATCCCCGGCCCTGGAAATTATCCAACGCCGGCAATCATCGTTTATCTCGTCGATCGATTTGGAGGGCTTCATTGTGAAAAAGGTAAAAATTACTGTCTTGGTTATTGCCATTGCGGCACTAACAGCTAAACCGGCTCATGCCGATCTCCTTGTGTATGACCCTATTAACGGAATTTATAACGAGATCCGTAATGCCCTGATGGAGGCTTATCACATCGAAGATATACAAAATGCGGTTAATCAGCTAACGCAGCTTCAGAGCACATTTGATGAGATGAAGCGCTTTAATGGCGGCGTGGATGAAATCTTCTCCAAGTTCTTGGGAGATTTTAAGAGCATTCTTTACCGTTATAACCCTTCCAACCTCTCATCGATGGGTTTTAATTTGTCCAGTCTTCAGCAGGAATTCTTTGAACTTGTGAATGGGGCATCGGGGAGCGGCGCTTCGCAAAGCTACAAGAGCCATTTGGATGCGATCTTTGGTGAGGACCCCAATTCACAGACCAAGCCCTACATTACCCAGGAAGAATTAGTCGCGGCAGACAGTTACCGGTGGGCCAGTGACGTAAAACAAGTCACTGATCAAACGATTACAGCCGGGGAAGATATTTCAAGTGCGGCCCAAACCGCCTCTCCCAAAGGCTCGGAGCGCCTTGCGGCCGACGCCTTGGGAAAGATCGTCGTGACACAGGCCCAGATCCAGCAAAACCAGTCCAAGCAGATCGAGATAGGAGCTACCCAAGTCGAACAAGTTTCGCGGGAGGAGAAGTATTACGAGCGCGAACGCCTTCAGTTTATGGACGACTTTAACAGTCTCTTGGACGAAATGCCGGTGAGGTAATTATGACGATATTCACGGACGTTCTCCAGATTCCGTCTTTGTATGACGCGCTTTACATCTCGACATCGCGCATTGCGTTTTTACTGGTATTGCCTCTTATGGCGATAGCGATCCTTCATGAAAACACGCTTCAAATCGAAGGGCGGGGCAACTACACCGGTTTTTTTGTGCGCTTGGGTCTCATCATGGGGCTTCTCGTCCTCTATAAAGACTTCTTCACGGCTGTGACCTACGGCACGGATTTACTGGCCAAATCCATCATGCCGGATAACGAATTTAGCAGTGTCATTCAGAACATGTTCACTCAGGTTAAGAAGAACGCGGACTTTGGGATTTTCAACTTCTTTAAGGGTGCGTTAATAAACACCATCACCTACATAACCTATCTTTTCACTTATGTTGCCTACACGGTTTTGATATGGCTTCGTTTCATGCTCTTGTCGCTTCTTTATATCGCAGGACCCATTCTCATAGTTTTTGGCATCTACCAGAAGACCTCGGGGCCGCTTCATTCCTGGATGAAATCCTTGTTCCAGGTTTCGTTCTGGATAGTGACTCTCTCGCTTCTTGTCAGGATCGTAAGCTACATGAACCTTTTGGCGATCTATAACCTAGATCACGTTAATACGATCTCGATCGTTACAGCGAACGTACTCTTTGTGATCCTCTTTGTTTTTACGCCTGCCATCACGTCGACTCTTATCACCGAAGGTAGTATCGGTACCATCGGATCAACCATGATAGGGATCGCGACATCCGCTTCGTATGTCCTCATAAGCAGAATCAATCACTCCAAAATAACTGACAACTTGAAAAACCGTTCCGATCTCGAAAAACAATCAAAAAAGGACGTGTCATGAATATGGATAACGTGAAACGAAAGTTCTACGAGGTTTGGGGCAGCCTGGAAGCTCAAAACAACACCTTGAAGCTTATTCTCATGGGCCTTATCTTTGCGCTTGTGATGACGCTCTTTTTGTCTTTTTTGGGGTCAAGAAAGCCTCCGGTTGTGATCCGCGTTGATGACATCGGCAAGGCGGAAGTGGTCTCCGAATTCCCCGTCAATAACGCCGTCTCAAAGCCAGAGCTTTTCTACTTCACAAAGCTCTTTATCGAGAAGTTCACAGCCTACAATTCGTACACCCTTTCAACCGATCTCTCGGAAGCGTTCTCCCTCATGACCAAGAATTACCAGAGGATCGCCAAGAAAGAGATTATCGATTCAAAGCTCGTCTCCCAGATAGGGCAGGCCAATCTGCATGCCGAAGTCGAGGTGCGAGACATCAAAATTGAAAGGGAAGACTCAAAGTACGCGGTCTTGTCCTTCATTGGTCTTCGCACGATCCTAAGCTACGCCGATCGTGGCTTTAAGCAAGAGAGCCTTTTTAAGGGCGACATCATCCTACAAAAAGTAAACAGGTCCATGGCCAATCCGCATGCACTTTTGGTCGAAGAGTACCGCGAAGTCCTGGTTAAAGAGCTCTAACAACAAACGGAGGAAAACGAATGTCTAAGGTACTCAGAATATTCCTGGTTTTGGTTCTTGTGGTGACTTGTTTGTACGCACAGGATTCGCCGGCCGCTGACCGGCCCAGCACCGTTCGGCCTTTAAAAAGCTCAACGAGTATTCATAAACTTACAGCCAAGACAGGTGTTGTTTATAAAGTTCAAACCGCCGTCGGGTTTGTAACGACGATTGAACTTCCCAGCGAGGCCCTCAAAGTCTTCGCAGGCGACCAGGATCTGTTCCAAGTCGAGGTCTACGGGTCGGAGGTCATCATAAAGCCTGCTACTGACTACGCGGATACCAAGAGTAATCTTACGATCTATACCGAGAAGACGAGGCTTAGCTTCGATCTAAGTGTCGGCGCCCCCGAGACGGCAGACTTTGTGCTCGATTTCCGGTATCCGACCGATGAATCTCTCGTCGATAACCTATTTAGGAGAAAGCTCAACGATAAGAAAATGGAGCTTGAAGCCTCCTACCAGGAGAAGCTCAAAATCGAGGACGAGCGAGTACAAGTTCTCTCCTATAAGCGATTCGAAGAAGCCCTTAAGAAGAAGGCGGAGATTAAGCGCTTTAGCCGGATTTCCGCAAGAAATAACGATGTTGAGCTTAACCTTCTGTCCCTTTCGGAGATCGGAGACAGGTTCTATCTTAGGTTTAGCATCACAAACTATGCGCATAACGATTACAGCCTCGAGCGCGTTGTGCTGGGCAAGGAAATATTCAAGCGAAACGGTCTTGGCATGTCCAAGGATGGCTTTATACCGGTTGATTTTGGCTCCAACATCGACAAAACCATCCCTAAGGGAACCCAGGGCTTCGGCCTTGTGAGTTTTAACAAGGTGGCTTTAAACATGAATGAAAAAATGGTTTTGCGCCTATATGAAACGGGCAAGACCGATCCTCTGGAAATCTCGCAAGTGCCGTTGGAGGTTTGAAGCATGGCAAACGAACCCAAAAACTTTTATACCAAGCCCGGGCTCTCTTTGATGAAAAATAAAGGGCTTGTTATCGCCGCAGCCGTCGCAGTAGGGGTTATTATGTTGTTTCTTCTGTATCAGAATGAGGCCTCCCGCAAGAACGCTCATATTAAACCGGCGTCACCCAAGGCAGAAGGAAACGCCCTCTACAGCAAATCCGAGATAGACGCCCTCATCAAAGATCAGCTTTCAAAAAGGGAATCCGATCAAAAGGATAAGTATCACAACGCCGACGTTAAAACTCCCGCAGGCCGTAAGCTTAAGACGGCTATAGCCGTCTATGTTAAGAAGAAAGAAGAAGTGAAGCCTCCGGCCCCAATCACCGCAAAAAACAAGGCGCTTGGCGTCCCTACAGGAGCTAAGATCAAAGCGCATTTGGCCAATGCGATATTTTCGTTTAATGTTACAAGCCCCGCCGTTGCGGTTGTTGATGAGGATTTTACTAAAGACGGGGAAGTTGTTATCCCGAAGGGGACCCAGTTTATCGGCGACGCCGGGATCTTAAAAAGCGTCGATCGCATTAATGTTCGCTTCTCAGTTATGGTCCTGCCCGGCGGCAAAGAAGTGAAGGTGAACACAATGGCCCTTAGTCTTGACGGATCGGGCGGCATTAAGGGCAAAGTTGATAAACAGGATGACAAATCCATATTCAAAGCATTGGGAGAAACAGCCCTCGCTGCAGGCGCCGTTGTTCTTGGCAACACGAACAGCGCTCTATCCTTAAATGATCAGTTGCGCCTGAACGCCGCAAGAAACCTCTCCGACGACGCTCGCGGGGCTCTCAATCAGGTCAAGATCGAAGAATCTATCTCGGTCGAAGCTTACACGCCAATTCTGGTCCTTTTTCTGAGCCCGCTTTAATTAGTGTTTTTCTTCCTAAATTAGTCAAATCCAATTCTTGCTAATAATGACCGCAGAACCTATGGCGTGTTAAATTATTGTAGCTTTTTTATTTTTGGGGCTAAAATATGGAGTTATCAATATGATTATCACAAAATTAGAATCAGCAAGAAGGCAACTTGAAACAGCCGTTAAACTCTATTTCAATGACGCTGAGCCTGTATCCATTCACACTCTTACATGCGCGTCGCATGAGATCTTGGCGGAATTGAACGCCAAAAGAGGCGAAGGTCCAGCCATTATGAGTGACCACATGATTAAAGAGCCGTATAAAAAAGAATATCGAAATATGCTGGTTCAAGCCAAGAATTTTTTTAAACATGCCGATAGAGACCCTGGTGATACGTTAGAATTTAATCCAGAGGTGAATGAATATTTTCTTTTGGATGCTTGCGAACAATATGAGATAGCTACATCCGAGAAGGTGCCTTCTTTTATAGCCTTCCGGGCTTGGTTTCACTCTAAACGCCCCCATCTTATGAACTTACCAAGCAACTCAATGATAAAAGAAAACTTTGGAGACGATAAATTTAATTTTTACCTGACAATGCTTTCGGCGGCCGGCACCTTAGAATGAAAATCATCTGCTCTTGGTGTAAAAAATTCATGGGTGAAGCGGAGCCATTTGACGATCCCTCAGAAACTCACGGTAAATGTCCGGAGTGTTTAAAAAAGCAGAGGGGAGGGAAGTAATGTGCGGTCGCTTTAGCTTATCAAAACCAAAAAAAGTTAAAGCCAAAGACCTTAAAATAAAACAGGAAGAAGTTGACCTTCTGAAATCCCGATATAACATTGCACCGTCAAATAATATCGCGGCCATTCTGAATGAAAAGGACCGCCATATAGAGCCTCTGCGTTGGGGGCTTATCCCTTCCTGGTCAAAGGATGAATCCATCGGCCAGCGCATGATCAACGCTCGCGCAGAAACCCTCTCCGAGAAACCAAGTTTTAAAGGTTTGCTAAATAAGCACCGTTGCCTAATCTTGGCTGATGGGTTTTTTGAGTGGGCGGAAGCTACTCAAGGCAAACAACCTTATTTCATTCACTTGAAGTCTAATGAGCCCTTTGCCTTTGCCGGTCTTTGGTCTCACTGGAAAAGTCCAGAAGGCAAGGAGATCAAAACTTGCACAATTGTCACTTGCGCGCCCAATGCGCTCATGGAGAAGATCCATAACCGCATGCCCGTAATTCTGGATGGCGGAGCACGCGACGCATGGCTCGATCCTGAAAATGAGGCAGGATCTGATCTTACAAAACTTCTTCGTCCTTATCCCGAAAATGAGATGGAAGCGTACCCCGTTTCAAAAATCGTAAACTCTCCCCAAAACGACAGCGAAGCGTGCCTTAAACCAATTTCTTGACATACTGAACGTTCGTTTAGTATATTCTTGTCAGGGGATTCCAAGTAATGCCGGACAAGATCGATTTTTCAGATGCGCTCACGAAGCTGCGCTTTTTTTATCGTGAACACCGCAGACCCCCCAGCTTTCATGAGATAGCGAAGCTCTTTGGCTACAAATCCAAAAATGCCGCCTTTGAACTTGTCAACAAACTCATCAAAAAAGGTTTCTTAAAAAAAGACTCGAAGGGCAGGGTTCTTTTAGATGCTTTGTGCGGTGTCAGACTCTTAGGGAGCATCCAGGCAGGTTTGCCCAGTACTGCCGAGGAGGAGCTCGTCGATACGATGAATCTCGACGAGTATCTAATAAGACATCCCGAAGAAACGTTTCTATTAAAAGTGACGGGTGACTCGATGGTTGGGGCAGGGATCCAAGAAGGGGACCTTGTTTTGGTTGAGCGGGGAAGACAGCCAAAGCACAGGGATATCGTAATCGCTCAAGTGGACCATGAGTGGACCATGAAATACTATGAACGATCAGGCAAAGAAGTGCGCCTCGTGGCCGCGAATAAAAAATACCCGCCCATTAGACCAAAAGAAGAGCTAAAGGTCGGGGGAGTGATCATTGCCGTTATCCGGAAATATAGATAGCGAACTCATAGCCCCGGAATCGGTTACCCGCGTAAACTTGTCGGGAAGGTCGTAATGGATACAACGTTACTTCGAAATTTAGGCGTTAACGAAGCCATTATTGAGGCTCTGAAAAAGAGCTACGGCGAAGAATACGGAGAACTTGAGATCATGCAAGATAAGCATGATTTGAGAATTCTCTTCAAAAGAAACGGCTTTGAGAATATAAGACCCCAAGTATTAACACTTCCCGGGTTCTTTAAAAAGAATATGTTTTCTCAAAAACTCGAATCCGATATGGCGTTTCCCATGGAGCATTATAATTGTAATGATATTTTGGAGTTCTTGCCCCTTACTGCCACAGCCGCGGAGAATCTTAGGATTAACGGTGTGGGGGTGCGATTGAGTGACTCTCTTCTTAAGCTCTTGCGCTACCTTGCTCAAAAAATTGTTGATACCGAAACCGGATGGGTCTATATTCAAGATATGAAATCGGACGGCATGATTCCCTCTGACGGCTATCAACCTTTAAGCAGACTACGTAGCGCGATAGCCGGATATCTGTTAAAGAAGAATGCAAAGGACTTGATCGAGGCAAACGGTAGGAAACAGTACCGGCTTTCGATCAATCCAAAGCATATAAAGTTCTCTAAAAATAGGGACTAAATCATGATTCTATTCATTATCGTCGCCGCCATCGTCGGAGCTTTCACCGCCACATTTTTTGGCGTTCCGACCTCTCTTAAGGTCGGTTTGAAACTCACAGAACTCTGGATCATGGCCGGGCTTGCGGTTACTTTCCTGGGCCCGCTGTTTGGCCTTGCAAGATTTGGCCGCGATCTCTTTCGCAGAATATCCGGAATCTTCCACCGTTAAATCCGCCTGATTGTTTTAATCGTTTTTTAAAGTAGCTTCCTTTCAAGCAGGTTAGGGCTTTTAGTTTTATTTCCTCATCCTTTCGCCTTTTTAACGGGCGACTACGAAAATCATCCCAAAATATTTATAACAAATTATTCTCCTTCGGCGAATAATTTCTGACCGCTTTCAAGCTTAAATATTTTGTGACCCCTCATCCTTCAGTTGATTTCCTATGTCTCCCTAAAGCCGAAACCCTTTCGGGGTGGGTGAAGTAAATAAAACTAAAACCCCTAACCGAAAGGAACAAAGATGCAAAACGATAACCAAAACAACCAGGCGGAAAACCAGAAGCCGGTCGAACGCACTGTGATCTACTCGTATACTCGGGCCCAAGCCTTGGAAGATGGGGTACTTGTCGGTATCTCAGAGCTGGCCAAAGAGATGGGCTTCAAATGCCCTGTAGCCGTTACCTCTACGGTCAATGCTCTCTTGAATGACACGTACCATTACGGTCAGAGCTTTGAAGGCAGAGCTTGGGACTTGTTGCAGGTGCTTCACTTCGAAATATCGAGGTCGAAGAACACGGACATCATCTATTTTGCCCCTTACTTCTACGTTAAGGGGCATAACGAGCCTAAGTCCTTTAAACTTTGGGCTAAATGTGATCCGGATGAGAACGGTAAGCCCGTCATAACGGTAATGTTTGTCGGAGAAGATTAATCTCTTCGCCAATAGCCAGGTCTTTCCGACCTGGCTATTGGTGTGTTCGGGGGACAGTTGGCATACAGAATATAAAGATGAAAACCTTAGATAATTCGAGTATATTATGAGGTGTGGGGAAAGATTTAACAACCTACGAAGCACACAAGCGTTCCGGTCTTACCGTTGGCTATATTCGTCAATTGCTAGCCAAAGGCAAATTAAAAGGTCGGCGCGCCAAGACTACGGACGCGACCGCAGTTTGGCTTATCGAAAGCGACTCTCTCAAACAGTTTCTTTCCTCGGTTCGCAAGCGCGGTCCCAAGCCCAAGTAAAAGCAGTATCTTAATTAACTTCCTAGTACGTATAAATAATAATTGAATTAAATACTTAGTACAGATATAATATATCCAGCATAGGGGGTGTTGTGCGCGGAAGCAGGGTTTTTATTGTGAGCATGTTTCGTGGGGCGGACTTCTTATGATCCATTTTTATCCATGAAATACGAAGACAGGGAATTGCTGGATCGCATCCTTCATTATTATCATACGAGGCTTTTTGAAGAGCCGAAGGCTCGTGAGTATCTTGAGAAGTCGGGGCTTCATAGCCAAGACACTTGCATTCAGTTTAAGCTTGGCTATTCGGGCGGTCTTGCCGGTGCCGTTCCAGACGATCAAGAAACCTTGGGCAAGCTTAAACGGCTGGGGATCCTTGACGATAATTTAAACGAGGTCTTGGCGGACTCGCTTGTGGTTCCGATACGCTCGGAAGGCAAGACCTTTGTCAGCGTCATGGGAATATCGTTTGCCGATAATAAAGAGAGATTCCTTCCGGGTGAGGCAGGGCTATTTAATATAGAGGCTTTGAAGGCCTCGAAAGAAATCTTTCTTACCGATTCGGTCTTGAATGCGCTTCTTCTTTATTCGATGGGTTTGCATAACACGGCGGCCATAATAGGCGAATCGATTAATGACGCGCACTTTAAGCTCTTCGAGAAGTTCCAGATTAAATCCATAACGCTCCTTTGCGCCTCGCATAATTTGCAGCGTCTTGCCAAGAAAATAAAATCCCAAGGCATCGCCGTGGGTTTTATCGACATTGATTCCAAGTCGCTTCCGCGCCTTGTGGTTGAAGGCCTTAAGAAAGATTATTGTCTATCTCTTGTGAAGGAACCCGAGATTAACCCCGCCGAGCCCATTATCGAGGAAAGGGGAGAGGAGATATTTTACGAGTTTGAGGACCGGCGTTACCGGATAAGAAGGCTTGATCCGTTTAGGCTCGATAGCCTACGGGTTAATCTCAAAGCCACTCATCAGGGCTTGTGGCATCTGGATACCATCGATTTGTACGCGGAGCGCCAAAGACGAAACTTTATCTCAATGGCAAGAAAGCTTATCCGGCTTGACCAGGGGTTTCTGTATCAGGATCTCTTAAAGATCACCGATGATCTTGAGGACAGACAGGCCAAAATAATTCTTGAGAAAAAACAGAAGTTCGAGGAAATATCGTCCTTGGAAAAAGAAGAGGCGATGAAGTTCTTAAGGACAGACGACATCATGGCCGAAATTTTGAAAGATTTCCTTAATTTGGGAGTGGTGGGAGAAGAAACAAATATCCTCGTAGGGTACCTGGCGCTTTTATCCCGGAAGCTTAAGAACCCGTTATCTGCCATTCTTTATGGAAGTCCCGCCTCAGGCAAGGACGTATTAAAGGATGCGCTCCTTGATGTTTTACCTGAGAACGATATCGAACGTTTCACCAAGATTTCGCCCCAGGTTTTATTGTATAGGGATGAAATGTCGTTAAAGAACAGGGTGCTTGTGATCGACGACGAAGGCTCTTTAAAAGAGCTCGAGTCGATTATCACAAGTCTTCAACACAAAGGCCTCTCTTATGCGGTTAGCCATAAAAACCCCGAGACCGGAAAGTTAAAAAGCCATGACTATAAGGTCAAAGGACCCGTATCGATCATGGCAAGCGTTTCCGACATGAAAGCGGTAAAGAGCCTCATAAGCTATTTTGTCGTTCTAAGAATTGACGAATCAAAAGACCAAACAAAAAAGATCCTCTCGAAACAGCGCCAGGACGAGACGCTCGAAGGAATTTTGAAGGATAAAAGAGCCGAGCTTATCAAGAGGAAACACCGCAACGCTCAGAAGCTTCTAAAAAGCTATGTGATTACCAATCCCTACGCCAAGGACCTTGAATACGCAACGGACACGCCAGACGCACGAAGTGTGCAGCCAAAATATTTGAGTCTCATTCAAACGATCTGTTTACTCAGGCAATTTCATAAAGAGGTCAAACGCGTCGAAGACACTCAAGATGAGTATATCGAGGTCGATCGTTTCGATATCGAGATAGCCAATCACCTTATGGCGACAATTCTTAAGTACCGGCATCCGCTTTCCCAAGAGGCGGAAAAGGCCTTAAAAGACATAGAGGAACTGACCGTTGAAAAGGCCGGTATCTATAGCGAGTCAAAAGAGGGCGGCGCGTTCACTATTAAGGAGTTGGCCACCTTCTCTCATCTAACTGACTATAAGGTGAGGGTGGTAATCGAAGAGCTTCAATCAGGTTACATCGAGCTTGTGGCCGGCTCAAACGGCAAAGCGATGCAGTACCGGCTGTCCAAAAAGAGCGTGGACCCAAAACCCGAGCTTTTGAAACCTTTTGAGGGCGTGTCAAAAGGTCTAAAGACCCGTAACTGACTATATATAGGAAGGATAGCACGAATGGACGCTAACCTTTTGAACTTTTGATGCAAAACCAAGATAAAGAGTTGGGCATAAAAGAGTTGGCTGATTATAAGGTCAACATGATGACGGAAGGCTACGCCGACCGTACTATCGAGGCTTATATCCAGTCTATAAGAAAATTTATAAAGTACCTGGCTGAGAAGTCGATTGAAAAGTTCTCGGAAGTGACGCCCGAGATCATAAACCAGTACCGGATATTTCTTACGTTGGAGAAACCAATCACAACCATAGGCAAGAACGAGAAGAAGAGAATCTGTCTTAAAACGCAGAATTTGAGAATGATCGCCGTGATTGGATTATTCCGATATCTTGTGCGCGAGAAACACTATCTCTATGACCCGACAAGCCACGTGAGAGTTAAGGACCCGCCGCCCAAGCGCACCCGTGAAGTTTTAACCGAGAAGGAGATGATTCGCCTTCTTAATGCCCCAAACCCTGAAAAGAAAATAGGACTGCGTGACAAAGCGCTCTTAGAGCTCTATTACTCCTGCGGCATCCGGAATACCGAATCACGTCTTTTAACCGTAAAGGATGTTGATTTGGAATACCGGACAGTTCGGATTCGCCATCCAAAAGGCGGGGGAGATCAGACCGTTCCTATTGGACGAGTCGCGGCACTTTATATCGATGAGTATTTGAGATACTCAAGGCCAAAACTTTTAAGAAACGATCTTGAGGAGACATTATTTCTTTCTCATACAGGGAAACCCCTCGGTGACGGAGACCCGTCTCATATTGTTCATAAGTATTTGAAAAAGGCTATGATTAAGCGCGACGCCTGCGCCCATAGCATAAGGCACACCTGTGCCACACATTTATATGACAACGGCGCAGACATCCGGTGCATCCAGTTACTCTTGCGCCATAAGTCACTCGACACAACGCAGATTTATCTTGAAGTGAAAGCCGCACAGTTAAGAAAAGTTCTGGAAAGAACCCATCCCCGGGAAAAAGGAACGGTCTATGCTCCCCCTATTGAATGAATTTAGGGATAAGCTCCTTCAAGATGGTCGCCAGCTTAATACGATAGAGGGGCGTCTTAGGGCGTGCGTATTTTTTTGGAAGTGGTATGGGTCTGACAATGTGCAGAAGGTCACGCGTAAAGACATCAGCCGCTATAAGATTTTTCTAATGACCGAATACACGCCTCAAATCGGAAGAAGCGTGGGGAAGAGGCTTTGCGGGGAAACCATCACCTTTCGGCTGTCGGCGGTCTCAAATTATTTTAAGTTCCTTCATGCGAATAAAAAGATCTTCTTCGACCCAACCATCGGCTTAAAGTTCCCTGAGAAAGTTCTCCGATATCCCACATACATTCCAACCGAGCAGGATATCCAGGAGCTTATCAATAAACCGGATACCTACACTTATGTCGGCATAAGGGACCGGCTTGTATTCGAGCTCTCCTACACCTGTCCTTTAAGAAACATCGAACTTCGCCGGTTAAAAGTATCCGACATCGACATGAAGGAGCGATTTATCTATCCATCACGGGCCAAGGGCGGTTATGAGTGCGGGATTCCAATCGCTCCTTCAACCTATCAGGTTCTTGAAAAATATATGGTCATAGCACGGCCCCGGTTATTAAAACTGGCAAAAAGACCAGTTGAAGAACTCTTTGTCACAAAATTTGGCGGACCCTTTACCGAAACCATCATCAACGAAATCTTTGAGAAGTATCGCGGTGATAAGCATATTCACCCTCACGCCATGAGGCACGCCTGCGCCGTTCATATGCTCCGAAACGGCGCCAGGCTCCGGGAAGTTCAGCTTTTTCTTGGACATCGGAGTATCACAAGCACTCAAACCTATACGATGCTGACGGCGAATGATTTGAAAGATCTCCACAGCGCCTATCATCCACGAGAGAAGTTTATCCCGGCAAACAAGAAGCCACAAACGAATGATTCACCGAAAACCGATTCAGAGTACAATACGAAGTTTGTGAGGCCCGTTATGTGTGACAGAAAACATCATTGGGAAAATATCTATAAAACTAAAAGGGCAGATGCGGTCAGTTGGTATAAGCCGCATCTTGATAAGTCGCTTGAGCTTCTATCGGCACTCAATCTCCCCAAGGAAGTCCAAATTATTGATGTGGGTGCTGGCGCGTCAACGCTGCCCGACGATCTTCTATCCCAAGGTTTCAAGAATGTCACGGTTCTTGACGTCTCAGGTGAGGCGCTTCAAATTTCAAAGGGTAGACTCGGCGACAAGGCAAAGACTATCCAATGGATTGAAGCCGATATTGCCAATGCAAAACTTCCCAAGGGCCGCTTTGATGTTTGGCATGACAGAGCCGCGTTCCACTTTCTGACGACTCCAGTTGACAGACTGGGATATGTGACAAGGCTCAAAAGGTCAATAAAGAGGGGCGGCTTCGCCCTTATCGCTACATTCGGCCCCAATGGACCCTTAAAATGCAGCGGTCTTGATATCGTTCGTTATTCGCCCGAGACCCTTTTGAAGGAAACAGGGCCTACTTTCAAACTCAAAAAGCACTTCCTCGAAGTTCACAACACTCCTTTCGGCACCACCCAAGAATTTCTGTACTGCCTCCTTCATAGAATCCGGTAATTCCTCAAAATAATTGACCTTTTGAAAAAGGGATAGCATGTCTTGTGGGTTTTTGACCACTGAGATCACTATGCCAACTAAGCCTCACTGGCGGCGGCCTTTGCTTCTGGAGGGATTACCGGAGGGTTTAATGCGGGCTTTACGGCCTCAAATCTTATCGTAGGAGGCCTTAAAGGCCTTGCTTTGAGCGGAACCCAGACACTTCTTCAAAAGGTGGGCTTAGATGCGACCTTAAGCCAGACCCTTTCTCTTGTTACAAGTCCGCTGATCGATGGGATCCAGCAGGGAAATATCGGAACGCAGCTTGTGAAGATTATTCCAAGCTTAACGAAGGATTTTACTTTATACGGGATAGATAAACTCGGGACGAGCCTGGGACTAGATCCAAGGGTGAGCTCACTCATTGGGGCTCCGATTGCGGCAGGAATTGGGGCTCAGACTTCCTATAGCCTTGGTTTGAATATCGGGCAGAGCGTCATCCAGTCGATAAACCAGGGACTAATTCAAGGAGCTACTTCATTAGGGATTGATTATCTCACCCAAAAAGCAAACCTCGATCCTCTTGTGGGCTCTGTGACTTCCAGGGCGGTTGCAGGGGCAATTGCTGGTGCTTTAAACGGAGGAGATATTTTTGGAGGAATCTATCAATCCTTTAAAGATTCGGCTCTCAATGTTGCGAGGCTTGGGGTGTCTGGCACAGACTCTTGGAGTCAAGCACAGTACCTTCAAAGAGAGATTAATTTCTCGACCATCATCAAGAACAAAGGTCTTGCCCAAGCACTAGAGGACTCTGCTGCTCAAATATTGAGGGAAGATGCGGTTTCCTCGATACTCCAGTCATTTGGCAGTGTCAAAGCTTTCATACAAGATGCGATTACCAACAATAAATTCAAGCAAGTCACAATTAGCGGCAGTCTCTTCAAAGAACTTACTTGGGGCGATCAAGGTCAATACTCCATTGACTTGGCCAATGATTATTCAGATGTCACAAGAGTCAAAATGGGGAACGAGATTTTTCAAGGAACCTACGGGAATGTGGACAATATCTATGGACTTCTCAAAGGTTCTATCAACGACCAATCAGGTGGCTTTACTCAATTTCAGACGATTGAGAACGGCCAGCAAACATACGCAGAAATCAAAGATTCGACAGGGAAGACAGTTTTGGTGGTGAGTCCGAATCAGTCGGGCGGATTTAATACTTATGATTCGTTTGGGCAGTATTTGAACGCCAACATTTTTAGTTCGGGTTCCAGTATTTCATTAAGCAATGGAATATCTAGTATGAATCAATCAGGATTTAAATTTGCGAATGATACGGATTTTACTTGGCTTACTTTGCAAGGGTTGTCTAAGAATGATTTGTCCAATTTTGCTGTTGTGGACAGTCTTCGAGGCGATGGATCTAATGAATATTCGTTAAGATGGGTAGCGAACAGTTCTACGCTTATCCCACAGAATTGGATAGATGCTTTAAAATCTCCTGGTGCCGTTGAAAGAGTATCGAACGCTTTCCAAGGGTTTGGCTTCAGGACTAATTTAGAAATTATGAGTCATTTTGATTCCGATTCCGCAATTTTGAGCACAAGCGCCAAGACGGGTACAATAATTTCCGTACAGGGACGTGGTTTTTCTTCTGATATAATAAAGGCCGGAACTGGTGGTTCATTTAATCATACCGCCACATTGTATGTTGATAATCAAGGTAATCGGTGGGTGATTCAAGAAAAAGGACCTTTGCCTTGGGATGGGCTTGAGAAAGTGAAGCTCGCTGATTGGCTTACACAGTACAGAAATGAACAAGCTGATATAAATGTTGGTGCTTTAACTGCGCCAGGGGTAGATAGTGATTTAAAAAATAGCATCGAAAGAAATTTATTTTATTGGAATGTTGCGAGCGATGGAACAAAAACATTGACTGACCAAGTAATAAATATGCCGTATGATAGCTTGAACGCAGTGGCGGGACTTCATGTTCCAGGATGGAATATATGTAGCAGTTTAATCGTACAAATCTACAAAGATAGTGGACACCCGCTATTTGAACTGTTTGATACGGATCTGAAATATCGTTATACTCCCAGCGACGTTTATCGAAGGTTAAAATTGCTGGGCTATACGGATTAAAAACATGGATAAAAATAAAGTTTATAATATCGTTTCATTTTCTGTCGCCGCGGGATTTTTATTTTTTGGATATCTTCTTTATGATTGGAGTTTTCACATGGTTCCATATGCAAAACACTCAGGAAAAGAACATCTGGATTTCTTCGTCGACTTATGTTTAATTCTATGGGGGGTTTTGTTGATGGTCTCAACAACATTAAATTACAAAAGACTTTCGTTCGCGTCGTCTTTTTTTAAAACAATCTTTTGGATAGGATTAAGCGTAATTTTTTTAGGTGCGGCGGTAGTGGTAGCCCAATCGTTGAAAGCGTCTTTCTTAGAATATTATTTGCAGGCAGTAGGCGTTTTGATCATTTTCTATATCCCAATGATTTTACTGTATGTTTTCACAATTTTTGGTGCAAGACATGAGAACTAGACATATTGTTACAGTGTTGTTAGCCGGGGCATTTTGTATTTTGATATCGTCGCTTGCCAGCGCTGAAGAAGTGAGTAGTTTATTGACAAATGGAAAACAGTGCCTCGAAAATAACCAATATGAAAAAGCCGTTGAATATCTTGGCAAGATGCTGGATGCGTCAGGCAATCAATCTTCAGACCCAAAAGTAATTTCATTTGGGGCGGCTGTGCAGGCCTATGGTCTGATAAGGCTTAATGATCCTAACAACATGTCGACAATAAAGCATCATTTAGATAAAGCAATTAAGGCCGATCCGGGGTGGCAATTTCCGCGAAAACTTCTCAAAGACTTAAAAGACAAAACGTAAACGACGTCTCTTTTGACCCAGCAAAACTCGCCATTTTTATCCAAAATCCGTAAGAAATTACCATAAATAGATTTACGTGAAAATCCTGCTGAATTAGGGTAAAATAAACCCTCTTAAAATAATTTTATAAAATCTTTTTGATGAGGTCGCCAGCGTATGCCAAGAGGAAAAACTTTAAGGAAGAAGTCCGTCAATTCTTCCAAAAAGCACATAGAGCAATATGACCACAAAGACAAACAGCGCGTCAATAACCCACCTGTTGGGCTTGTCACGCCTGATACCGACAAAGATGCAGGCCAAAAAAAGTATGCGTACGACCCGCATTTAGACCCTTAGCTTGCCGCAAAACTTAAGCCTTACCATAGCAGGCTCTATTTCAGATCAAATATTTACGAAACTCACTCAAACGCAGTACACAGGTCAGATCGATCCGTCAAACAGTCAAAATGCCTCTGTCGATGGAAATTATTATTTCGATGAGACACAAGGAAAGAATATTCCTATTCCGGGACCCTCGACTCAAGAGGGTTCTTGGTGGGGCAATCTCATAAGTTTTGTAAAAGGAAACCTTCTTAATTTCATCCAAGCGGGAATTGAAGCCTATTACGCTTCAACAAATAGTCCCATTGGAAGTTCGTTCCCTCCCACAACCACAGATGCGCCGCTTCCTTCGGGATCTACAGTTTTAAGTTATACCGATCCTTTTACAGGTCGAATAAAGCAAGGCTATAAGATCGCCGTTGATGCTTCAAACTACACCATCTTCGATAGAACCACCGGCTTTGCGGTAAAGAGGGTCACAAATGGAACCATCGAAGATGGAAGCTTTGAATACCGTCTTATTAAAAAAGCCGACGGCTCTATAGCGCTGGATCTTGAGAATCCGCTTTATCTTTCAAAAGGCACCATCACTTATCAGCCAACTTCGGGCGGTCAAGCTGTCTTTAAGATTGCCGAGAAAAACGTCCAGGAAATCAGAATTGACGCGACCTCGCCCGATATTGTATTGGATCCGGGAGCTACAAAAGACACCTCAAATAAGATTATCAACGGTGTCGTGCATTTTATTGCGCTTGGATTAACTCTCACGGTTGCCAACGGCCAGCCATCCAAGAGTTCGGATGGGAAAAACCTTTCTTCGCAGGATTTGACAAAGACACTTTTAACTTCCTTTGTTTTCGGAAACGGCTTTAACAACGAAATTGTTCCTCCCGGCACGCCCGACAGTCTCATACCCCCCTACGTGGCCAACCTCGAAAACGATAAAGTCATTAACGGTTTAAAGGAATATTTGGTGACGTTGTACGAACAGACGAATTTCTGGGGAAATCTGGTTGATTGGACGAGCAATTTTGTCCTTCCGGACGAGCTTAAACATTTTCTGCAGGGCGTAAATGTCGGCAATGAGGTCGCCATCGGGGTATTGAAATCAATCGATGTGAGCACCTTGGCCTTGCCGGATGTCGTGAAGAAATGGTTAGTCCAGGTGCAGGGATTTGTGAAAGGTCTCGATCACGACCTGACGCAAGATGTCATTATAAAACTCACGGCTCTTGAAGCTCAAAAAGGGCCTATTCAAAACGGCATCGCGTTCTGTCATTCGGGTTTCTTCGAGCCGTTTATTAAGGCGATGGAACTAAAGCAATATGACATTAACACGATTATTAATTATGAAGGGCCCTATTGGTTTAGCCATAGCGACACGATCAATAACCCACATTTAACACGGATCATCAATGCCTGGGGCACGGGCTCAATACTTGACGGAAATCTTAAGCCTCCGCAGTGGTCACTTGAAAACGCCGCTTTCCAGGGCCCGGCAGGAATAGAGAACATCAACATCGAGATAAAGGGTGCTTTTCACAACGATTTCTCGTATGATGAGGCCTATTGGAATGCGCATCCGCCACAGACAGATGCGGAACAAAGAAGAAAACTTATTAACCGGGTGACGAATCGGTTCATGAGGGATTTGTATAAATTTGCCGAGGATGATCGAAATGATCCCGGTCGGCTACAATTATTTTTAAGTCAAACGCCGGGAGTGTCGTTCAACTCTGCCAGGGGTGTCTGGGAAGTTGATCCAGATAGATTGGTGTATTAGTCATGAAAAATAAACTTCTGGCATCAAGCATTTTAGTTCTATCATTAATCTGTGCGGTAGGGATTGTATTTTATTTTGCTCGCATAAAATCTAGACCAATAGTTCAAGCAATGGATGAAAAAGGAATCTTCATAGGGGAAAATAACCACATGTTAAATAAGTCATCGAGTTCGGGTTCTCAGTATCAAAGAGAAATTCAAGAGGATGATACAGCCCATGACCATATTCGTCAGGGGGATCTTTTAGCTCGCCAGGGGCAATTAGCCGGGGCGGCTGAGGAATATAAAAAAGCTTATTCAATTGGTGGAATTTCACGGGCGGTAAGTGGGACGCTTTTAGCACAAACATATGAAAAGCTTGGCCAATATGATGAGGCTAGCACATTGTTAAATCAAATGATCGAGAAGCGTCAGCTAAGCGAGACGGGCATTCAAGACGCCAAAGCAATGATTTCACGTCTCCTTGCCGCCAAACAAAAGACCTGATGTGCGGCCGCTATTCGCTCAAGTCTTTTACCGTATCCCGCCCTGCGGGGACACGTTAAGCAATAGGTAACAACCAAGCATGACTACTGACAAGCCGCGGAGCAAAACTTATCTCAAAGAGTATCTCGAACTCCCCAGAGCTGTTCTCCTTCAACTTCGTGACACCCATCTCTTCAATGATTTGTTGGACGACGCTATCAAAGATATCGACGAGCTGTTGGCCGTCGCATCTCCGAATAAACCGGACGACGTCCCCGAGGGAGAGGTTAGAAGATAAATAGAATATGCCACGCAAGAAAAGAACTCCAAGCTCAACAGGCGTTTATCATTGGATTAACCGTGGTGTGAATCAAAAAAAGCTCTTTCATTTTAAGGATGATTTCCACCATTTTCTTAATCTGGCGCAAGAACATAAAGATGAATTTGGGATTCAAATTTATCATTATTGTTTGATGCCCAACCACATCCATATGCTTGTATAGTCTGACAATTTAGAGGCTTTGGCCGGTTTCTCTTACTATCTGCAGCGCCGCTACGCTTACTATTATTGCAAGACCCATCATTGGAGAGGACAAGTCTTTCAGAGGATGTACAAAAGTCTGTGTATTGATAAAGACTCCTATCTTCTGGACTGCGGCCGGTATATAGAACGCAACCCTATTAGGGCATCTTTGGCGGAACACCCTCGAGACTACCCTTACAGCAGCTTTTCTTATTATGCCTTTGGGACGCCCAACAAACTTCTTGTGGCCTCACCCGCGTACTTAAGCCTATCCGATTTTGAAATGGAACGACAATCGATTTACTGCGATTACGTTACAGAAGGCAGAGCCTACGAAGAGTTGGTCGACAAGGCTCTCTTACAGGCTTGACCTCTCCCTATGGGACGTCGTCCGGTATAAGAGCCGGTGCGTGGTGAGGCCGAAGGCGAGAGCGGAGAGGACGACAACCGGAAATTTTATGAACGCGGAGTGAGGCCATAGGTAAAGAATTATTTGAAAGAACCCCACGACGGGCAAATGGCAAAGGTAAATCCAATAAGACGCGTCGGAGAGACAGCGGACCACCGGCCTTTCATTTTTAAAAAATCTTAAGGAAATTCCCAAAAGTCCGAAGACGGAAAGCCAGACAAAGAGCGCGGTGGAAACCGCCAGCCAGAAAAGCTCGACGCCATAAAGCGGTGCCGCCAGATGGCGTTTTATGAGCGGCTCCACCCAGCAAAAAACGGGCAGGGATAATAAAAGATAAAAGCCGCTTTTCGGGACAAGGTCAGCCAGGTTTTCCCGAAACGGATAAAGCCAAACACCCGCTATGAAAAACCACGCGTAATGCAAGAGCCGGAAAGGCTCGGGGATGAAGGAATTGCGCAGCGCAAATAGGGCCCCCGGATGGATGAGGAGAATGAGCGCCGTGGGCAGCGCGAAAAAGACGGGCCGCAGAGGAGAAAATAAAATCCGCTTGGCGCATCTTGGGCCGGAAATTTTTTGATAACGCCCGGCAAAATAAAAAATAAGGATGTGAATCATCAGGTATTCGAGAAACCACAGGTGCGCCGGGCCGTACAGGTTTCTGCGAATGGGCCGCGCGATTTTAAAAAGAAGAACGCTCCGCGCATCGGATTCCCCCGACAAAAACCAGCCGTAGGACCAGACGATATAAATAAAGGGAAGGATCGCCATGACCCCCAAAAGAAACGGACGAAGAATGCGCCTCGACCGGTTTTCTAAAAATCTCCTAGGGCCCAAGGTTTTATAAAGCTTCGCGGCAAAGAATCCGGCGATCAGAAAAAAAACGGGCATCGCGAATCCGTGTATCCACAGGAAAAGCCGGTCGAAAAATGCGTCGGGGCGCGGGTCGTAAATGGCCCAGAGAAGATCGGGGATGCGAAGCGTCATGTAGCTGACGCACGCGTGAAAGACGACAACCGAGAGCATTGCCATCGCCCGCAGGGCATCCAGCGCGTGGAGCCGGTCATTTGTTTCCATGGGTTTGAATTATACGCCACAATTCCGGTATTTTCCCGGACGATTTTGGACGAGTCCATTCGTGCGAGAATATTCGATTGACCCGGGCGCGGGAAGAAGTCGCTGCGGGCGGCGCCCGTCTTGTCCGAACCCCCGCCGACAGGGACCGGAGGCAAGAGTCTCGGTCGTCCGGCACAGGTCAAATTTAAAATTTCCCGGTTCTAAAACTCCCCCGGCAGGTTCCCCCTCTTTATCAAAGAGGCCTGCCTGCCGGACAGGCAGGGGCCAGGGGAGTTTGAGGTGTCGAAGTTCGGCCGTCCTATTCCCTTGATATTTTTTCGTTTATGGTTCATTCTTTCCGCATGAATCTTTTTGCGCTCACAAGTTTTATTTGTGGACTGTCTTCGTTTGGGCTAGCCGTCTTTGCGCTCGTCGTCGGCAAGTCGAAACCTCAAAAACTGTTCATGGCGTTCAATGTTGCCGTCGCTATTTGGGGTTTTGGAAACTTTGCCGCCGGCATAGCAAAGACGCAAGACACCGCTCTATTGGCGTGGCGATACGCTTATTTCGGCGGTTTTTTTATCAGCACGTTTTTCTACCACATGACGCAAGCCTTTTTTGATATCCGCCGAAGAAAGCTTTTGATCGCCGCCTATCTCCATTCTTTCTTTTTTGCCGCCTCGGTTGTTTTCTTTCCTGGTCAGATCATAAACCGTACACGTATAGCTTTTGGAATTCATTACAATGTCATCACGGTATTTACGGTAGGAGCAATAGTCGCTTTTTTACTGATTGTGGGTTTAAGTTATGCCGAACTTTTGATTTATTTGCGCCGTGCGGAAGGCAAGAGCAAAACTCAAGCCAAGTATTTCATCGGCGGTTTTGCATTCGGATTTTTTGGGGGCGCTACAACGCTTCTTCCGCTATTTGGCATTGACATCATTTATCCCGCAGGGAATCTGGGAATCGCTGTTTATGTGTTCGTTTTGCTGTATGCGATATTTCGTCACCAGGTTTTAGACATTCGAATCATTATCAAGCGGACACTTTTTTATTCTTTGTTTGTGCTCGCGCTGTCGCTTTTTTATGTGTTGATTGTTTTTGCGATTCATCAGCTTATGTTTGCAGGATCTCGTGGCGGACAAGATCTGCAGGGTCTCTTGGGGACTTTTGGACTTTATTCGATCCCTTCATTCATAGGGACAATCGTTTTTCTTTTGCTTGGATTTGCCGTTTTATTTCACCGGCCGCAGACTAAAGAGAAAGTATTATTTTCGATCCTTTGTTTCGAAACATTTTTCTGGGAATTTGTCTGGTTTTATTCATTTTACTGTCCGACAGAACGGCTAACCTACATTGCCAAAGTCGCTTATTTGACGATCACTTTCGTTCCATTTACTTTTTATCATTTCATCGTTGAGTATCTTAAAGAGAAAAAAGAGAGGAAGTATGTTATCTTTTTTTATGTTGTCGCATTTATTTTGATTGCGTTGATATTTCCGACGGATTGGTATATCAAGGGCAACAGACAACATGCGTGGGGTAATTTTTCTTATCCCGGCTTTTTGTATCCGGTGTTTGTGGCCGCGGCGCTTTTTTCGATGATCAAAGGGCTTTCCGTGATCCGGCGGTTCCAAATAAACAACGGCGAAAATCAAAATCTTCAGAACCAAATCAAATATTTTTTTCTCGCGTTTGGTCTTTATTTTTTCTGCACGTTGGATTTCTTACAGGTTTATGGCGCTTCATGGTATCCCATTGGAACCATTTTCTTTCTTTTGTCTTTCTTGGTGATCGCTTACGCGATACTCAAACATCATCTGCTTGACATACAAGTTGTGATCAAGCGGACACTTTTTTATTCAGGTCTCACGATCTCCATTTCCTTGATTTATCTGTCGCTGGTATTTTTGTTTTATTCAGCCTTTTTGAGAAAAGCCGGAACTGCCTCCTTTTTAGCCAATGCGCTCGGAATCTTGTTCATTGCGATTACGTTTAAGCCGGTGGAATTGATTATTCACCGGCTGCTTGAAAAGAAATTCTTCAAAGGTTCCATTGTTGAGATTTCCGAGCAAAAGGCAAAGCTTGAATCGGAGCTTGAAAGGCGCGAACGGCTGAAAAGCGTCGGCATCCTCGCGGCCGGCATGGCGCATGAGATCAAAAATCCCATCACGGCCATTCAAACATTCGCTGAGTATCTGCCGAAGAAATACGACGATCCCGAGTTCAGAGAAAAATTTTGCCGGATCGTGAATCAAGAAACGGCGCGCATCGCGGACATCGTGAGGGATCTCTTGATTTTTTCAAAGCCGCTTGAGCCGCAGAAGCGAGAGTTTGATGCGTTTCACCTTTTGAAAGATATCGTTGAGCTTTTGAGCGGGGATCTTTTAAAGAACCGTATTCAGGTGGAATGGGAGACGGGTGACGGTGAGGGCGCCCACGAGGGGCGCCCGTACATTTTTGCGGATACGGAACAGATAAAACAGGTCTTCCTGAATATCATCATGAACGCGATTGACGCGATGAAAGGGGAGAGGCGGGTTTTAACGATTTCTATGGAAACGCATGATAAATTTGTCCATATTGCCATCCGCGATACGGGCTGTGGGATCCCACAGGATAAAATTCCCCATCTTTTTGACCCCTTCTTTACCGATAAAGAAGGCGGAACGGGGCTCGGTTTGGCTGTCGCGTATTCCATTATGGAGAAAAATAACGGTAAGATTTCCGTCGAAAGCGAGGCCGCGAAGGGAACGGCGTTTACGGTTCAATTACCTATTGCGCCGTAAGAGCGCAGTCTCGTTACCGGCACTACAATATATGGTATTTTTGTTAAAAATCAACACTACATATAAACAATATAAAGAATTAGTAATATTTGTTAAAAAAGTATTGACAAATAATAAGCTGTAGTATATCCTCCTAAACACTTTCGTAGGGGCATGGTGAATCGTGCCCCTGTAGGAGGTCTTATTGGACGAGGGCGATAAAGGCGTCTTCACCGTCCACGAGCTCGCGGGCTATCTCCGCATGAAGCCGCTTACGATTTATAAGCACGCTTCCACCGGCAAAATCCCGGGCTTCAAGGTCGGTTCACACTGGCGCTTCAAGAAAGAAACGATACATAACTGGATAAAATCGCAAGAAGACTCTAACACTAACCAAAAAACTTTAATAAAAGTGTAAACCAAACCCCCGAGCATGTGCTCGGGGGTTTGTTGTTTATAGTCGGACTTGATGGAGATTAAAATGAGTGAGATTATCTTAGCTAGATTAAAGGAAATGTTGGCAAAAGAACTGAATCTTGAAATTGAGAAAATTCGAGAAGATTCTAAGCTTGCCGATGATTTGGGGGCTGATTCGTTGGATACCGCTGAACTAGCCATGCAAATTAAAGACGAGTTTAATTATGATTTAACAGACGAAGAAATAGTTAACATTAAGACTGTTGATGATCTTGTAAGAGCAATTTCTACGGGTATGGTAAAGAAAACGTAAATGGTAGATTCGATTATAACAAAAGCGTTTATTTTAGAACATAAAGTATATTTTAATGAAACTAATGCAGTAGGTGGAGTTGCTTATTTTTCGAATTATGTTAAGTGGCAAGGTATGGCTCGCGAAGAGTATTTTGTTAAGACTGTTCCTGATTGGAGAATGATAATGCAATCAATAGCATCAGGGCAGTTAAATATGATAACAGTAGAAGAGCACTCACATTTTATTCAGCATGCTTTTTTTGGCGATACGATTACTATACGGCTTTTTACGGCAAATATAAAAAGATATAGTTTTGATATGGTTTTTTTTATGTTTAATTCCGAAGAAAATAAGTTGCTTTATGAGGGTATGCAAAGACTTGCTTTTGATGATTTTAAAGGTAAATTCATGGAAATTCCTCAATCTATGTTAAGGTCGGTAAAAGAACGGGAAATTGACATTAAAGATTTAAAGTTAAGCAAGCTAGGCAAATATTTTATGACGAAATAATTTTCAAATTATGCTGATATATGCGTTCGGATCAATAGTAATCTTATTTTTTAATGCTGTATTATGGTTTTTTATATTATCTAATCGTAAACGCGATTTGATTGTTGCCCCTTATTTGAGATGGTCGTTATGCATAGCTGGTTGGTCAATTGGGTATGCGATAACCTTGTCCGGGTTGTTTTCATATAGCACAACTTTATTTTGGAATAGAGTTTGTCACGCCTTCGCTTCTTTTATACCGGTTTTTTTTCTCCAGTTAGTTTTTTCCATTACCCAACAAGATACAAAATTTAATAGATTAATATTAAAATCCTCATATTTTGTAGGACTCATTTTAATAGCGCTAGATTTTACCCCTTTATTTGTTAAAGATTTATGGTCGATGGGAGTTTTTAAATATCAGCCTTTAGGTGGATCTGCGTACATTTGTTTTACTTTATTCTTTGCAGCGTGTGTTATTTACGGTCTTATTGTTTTATATTGGAAATATAAAACATTGCATGGCAACGAAAGAGAGCAGGTTAAAATATTCCTGCTTGGTTCTACTATTGGTTATACGGGTGGTTCAACATTATTTTTGCAGGCGTTTAAAATACCTTTAAACCCAATCGGAGTTTTTTTTATATCCAGTTATGTGTTATTTACTGGATATGCCATATATAGATATGGTTTTATGAATTTAGAAATAATTATCCGCCGCACGGCGGTGTTCGCTGGTCTTTTCGCTTTCGTTTATGCGATTTTTACGATTGTTACTGTTCTGGGCAAAGAATTTTTCAAGAGTACGCTTGGCTGGAATGAATGGGCGGCACTGGTTCCCACGGTAGCTATTATCACATTTACATTGAGGCCGCTTGAGACTTTCTTAACGAATATCACCGAAAAATTTCTGTTCCAAAAAAAATACGACGAAAGGGAACTCCTTAGGCTTTTCACAAATGAGATCCTCACGGTTATTGATCTTCAGAAACTGATCGAGCAGACCGTTGAGGGGCTGAACTACATTATTAAACTGGAATCCGCCGCGGTTCTGCTTCACGACAAGGACGCCAAAGTTTATAAGCTCGCGGCGGCGGTGGGGATAAAGAACAAACCCGGCGAAGTTATTTTTAAAGACGACGATACGATCATATCGTATCTCAAGGCGTCGGACCGGCCGATTTTGAAGGACAAAGATGTGGACAAAATTGAAGGAGAGGGCGACCTAAAACAAAATTTCAAGCTTCTGAACACAAAAGTCTGCTTTCCGCTTACCTTGCACGACAATCTGATCGGCGTTTTGTGTCTCGGCATGAAAAAATCCGGAGAGGAATACACCGAAGAAGACATCGACATCCTGCACACGCTTGCCAAAACCGAAGCGATCGCGATCTCAAACGCCCAGCTTTTCGACGAGCTCTCCAAGACTCAGGCCGAGGCGGCCCAGCGCGAAAAAATGGCCGTGATCGGTACGCTCGCCGCGGGTATCAATCACGAGATCTGCAATCCGCTCGGCATCGTCAGGGGCCAATGTGAGATGTTTCTTCTCAATCTGCGGGATGGATTTTATGGCCACAAGACGCGCGAGGAGATCTTAAAAATCTCGGAAGAAATCATGGGCAAAGTGATCAAGGAAACCGACCGCGCGGTGTCGATCACGAAAAAGCTTTCCGGTTTTGCGAAGCCCTCCAAACGCTCGGAGTTTGAGACAGTGGCCATTGAGAAAGAAACCGAGGAAGTCTTGGGCCTTTTGGGGCATGATCTGAAGCTTAGCAATATCGAAATCCAAAAGGATTTTCCGGAAGATTTTCCGGTCATCCTGGCGGACAAGAAACAAATTCAGGAGGTTCTTTTCAACATCATTCGCAACGCGGCCCAGGCGATTGAAAAAAAGCAGGGCAAGATCGTGCTCACCGGATTTTCGGAAAACGGTTCGGCGGTGGTTCGTATCGCGGACAACGGCAGCGGCATCCCGCCGGAAAAGCTCGGCCAGATTTTCCACCCGTTTTATACGACCAAGGCGCCGGGCAAGGGCACGGGTCTCGGGCTATTTATCGTGAAGCAGATCGTGGAGCGCAATAAAGGGACTATCGCGGTGGAGAGCGAAGCGGGCATTGGCACGACATTCACGCTTCGCTTTCCTAAAGCGTCAGCCATGTTAGTTGAGCATAACTAGATGCCCAGTATACTGACGATTGACGATGAAGCGGAGTTTACAAACTTGATCCAGAATTATTTTGGAACGAGGGGCTATGAGGTTTTTTCGGCCAATCAGGGGGATATCGGACTTAAGGTTGCCAAGGAGAAAAAACCGGACGTGTGCCTGATTGACCTTAAAATGCCGGGCATGCATGGGGATGAGGTTTTGAAGGAGATTTTATTGGATCAGCCGAATTCAAAGTGCATCATGATAACGGCCTCTGAAGGCGAGGGCAAGAGCCGCGCGCATTTGATAGAGATGGGCGCCTACGGTTGTTTTGACAAGCCGCTCACGTCGCTGAAGGATTTGGAGAAGAAGATAAAAGAAGCGTTGAAGGGATGAGGACAACATTCATCGTTATTGCGAACGTGGTTGTAAGTACACGTCATTCTGAGGATCGCAGCGACGAAGAATCTCAGGTATGAAAATTGGTTATGTGTATATTTTAAGCAATAAAACAAATAAGGTCCTGTATACCGGAGTAACGAGCCATTTAAAGAAAAGAGCTTATGATCACAGAAATAAAATAATTCCTGGATTCACAAAAAGGTATAATGTGGACAAATTGGTTTATTTTGAAGAAGCCGGCTCAATAGAAAGTGCGATCGCCAGAGAAAAACAGATCAAAGGTTGGCTCAAAGAAAAGAAAATGTATCTGATCGAATCATTAAATCCCGAATTTAGAGATTTGTATCCAGACTTATGAGATCCTTCGTCGTCAAAGTGTTAGTCGATGGACTCCTCAGGATGACGGAATAGGCGAATAATATGACTAAAAAACCTAAACTTCTAGTGGTAGACAACGAAATTGATATTTGCAATTTCGTGAAGTCGTTTTTCGAGATGCGGGGCTTTTCGGTCTCGACGGCGCTGAACGGCGACGAGGCGATGGCCAAGCTTTCCGAGGTAAGCCCGGATGTGGTGATTTTGGATATCATGATGCGCACGGAGGAAGAGGGCCTCGAGTATTTGCCAAAAATAAAAAAAGCGCTGCCGTCCGCGAAAATGATCATGATCACCGCCGTTGAGGACGCCAACTCTATCGAAACGGCCAAAAAACTCGGCGCCGATGACTACATCACCAAGCCGCTGGTGCTGGAGTATTTGGAGAATACGGTGCTGAAGAAGATAGGGGAGTTGACGAAATAAATGTATAGCCGTTTAGATTATCACGAAGCATTGATGAACGCCTCCAAGGGCATGATCCGCGTCAAGGATCCCGTGACGCTTCTTAAGATCATCACGCGTTTCATCGACCGCCAGATCGGCGCGACGCACGTGGCCGTGCTTTTGTTCGACAAAAAAAGAGACCGCTACACGCTGATCGACAGCAAAGGCGGCGGCGGCGTGAAGATCCCGATCGGGTACGTGCAGATACCGGCGGATAATCCGCTGGTGAGTTTTTTCATGACGCCCAACAACGGCGCGTTCGCGAGAAAAGAGGCGCTGGTTTTCAGCGAGCTCGACCCTCTGCAGAATTTTGAGATCCTCGTCAACAAGAAAGAAAAGCGGGCGATTCATTACGAAGACATCAAAAAGCACATGATTTACTTAAGGGCCGCGCTCTGTATCCCGAGTTTCTATAAAAAAGAGCTCATAGGCATCCTGGTGCTTGGAGACAAACTTTCCGGCGAACCTTACCTGGAAGAGGAAATCAATCTTTTCGTGACTCTCGCCAATGACGTCGCGATGGCCGTCAAAAACGCGGAGCTGATCCAGGACCTGAAGGTCTCCTTTGAGCGCGAGCACCAGCTTTTTTTCCAGACGTCGATAGCCCTCGCGACCGCGATCGACGCGCGCGACAAATACACTCACGGACATTCGGAACGCGTGTCGCACTACAGCCTGGTGATTGCGAAAGAGCTCATTGATTCGGGAAGAATGCCGTTTGACCGCGAGTTTATGGAAACCGTTCAGCTCTCGGCGCTTTTACACGATGTGGGGAAGATAGGCGTCCGCGATGATATCCTCCTCAAGCCCGGCAAGCTCACGGACGCCGAGTTTGAGATCATGAAGACGCACGTCACCATCGGCGCCACTATCGTAAAGCCGGTGAAGGGCCTGACGCATTTGGAGGATGGGATCCTGTGCCATCATGAGCGCTATGACGGAAAAGGGTACCCGTCGGGCTTGAAAGGGGACGAGATCCCGCTCATCGGACGGATCGTGAACGTCGCGGATTCTTATGACACCATCACCACCGCGCGCTCTTACAAGGCTGCGACGCCGTCCAAGGAGGCATTCGCGGAACTCAAAAAATGCGGCGGCACGCAGTTTGATCCGGAGATCGTGGAGGTGTTTTATCAGGCCTATCTCAAAGGAAAGCTGAGCAAAAGGGAATATACAAGCTTTGATTTTTCGAGATTGCATTGATATGACATAATCGGGTCCTGCCAAGCACGTCATTGCGAATGTGGTCCCCGTTGCTTTCTGCGAAAGCAAGAAGCGGGGGCTCCTCGCAATGACGGTAGCATTACGCTTATCTCTGTCCCCTTACCCTTTTCGCTTTTAGCTTCAATCTTCCCGCCGTGCTTTGTGATGATCCCATGAACAATCGATAACCCAAGCCCCGTTCCGGATTCTTTCGTGGTGAAGAAAGGATCGAAGATGTGAGGAAGCTGGTCTTTTGGGATGCCGAGACCTGTGTCGGAGATGGTGATGG
>OBEQ010070706.1_pt1 | contig 47866 bp, 43 predicted proteins | sample 1670901 | NCBI WGS metagenome assembly OBEQ01 (sample SAMEA104232315, study PRJEB22302) | groundwater metagenome | biome: forest; feature: aquifer; material: groundwater | place: USA | collected 2011-08-07 | depth 5.4 m
CTATTGAGTTTATAAAACAAATTAAGAAGGGTATCCAAAGTTTTAATTTTGAAACAAAGAAAATGATTCTAAAGATGTTAAATACTAGAATTACTGCAAATCTCGATGGAATAGTAGATATTGAATTCACCCTTCCCTTCGGACCCTCCTCTAATTCTCAATATTTGACGGAGGTTTTTTTACCCTCTATTGAGTTGGCAAGACCCATATCCTGGCCATCAGCGGTTTTAACGTTGGGATTGTGGCGTTTTTGATTTTTATGTTTTTGAAGGTGATCCGTTTGAATCGCACGTTTCAATATGTTCTGACCATCCTTGGCGTTATTTTTTATGCTGTTTTAACCGGCGCTCAGGCATCGGTGGTGAGGGCCGCGATTATGGCGGTTATTTTTCTTCTGAGTTTTTTGGTCGAACGGGAAACAGAACCATTGAATTCGTTGTCCCTGGCGGCGATGATTATTTTGATCATGAATCCTTTGGATCTCTTCGACGTGGGGTTTCAGTTATCTTTTATCAGTGTATTTTTTATTATTCAATACACGCCGAGGCTATTTCGCTGGATTCTCAAACGCTGGCCGGATACCGATACCGCAGTTTCTAAGGCGAGGCTATTTATTTTTCAATCGTTGGCGGTGTCGCTGGTGGCTTGTTTGGGCGTGGGGGGCTTGATTGCGTATTATTTTCATATCGTGACGCCGATTACGGTGTTCGCCAATCTCATCATCATTCCGTTGACGTCCCTCAACACGGCTTTGGGGGTGGGGCTGATCGGGGCGGGTTTAATTTTTCCGTCGATTGCCGGGGTATTTACCAGCTGCATTGATTTGACTCTGAATCTGATGGTCGCGGTGGTCTACGGCTTAAGCCGGGTGCCGGGAGCGTATTTTACGTTGCAGGACGTAACGGTCTTTGCGACTATTCTTTATTACGTCGTGATTCTCCTTTTAGTCAGTATAGGAAAACGTCCTTTACGGCATTAAAAAACTTTGGTAGCATAGGTTTCAAAATTGTCCATCAAAATGTCCCTGTAGCTCAGTTGGATAGAGCAACAGCCTTCTAAGCTGTGGGTCGCACGTTCGATTCGTGCCAGGGACGTTCTACTTGCAGATTGTCAGGAATAGAAAAATTGTGAAAACCTTCGCAAAAATTTTAGCCGGAATTTTTATTATTATTTGGATCCTGATTGCCGCGTGCTACATTTATATCAAGCTCAACGGCCGTCAGTGGGTGATCACGACGCTCACGCAGGTCTTTGAACAGCCGGTTGGGCTTAGAGATATTCATTTTCTTTTTCCTTTTGGGGCGAGGATCACGGATTTAAATGTGGGAGGGATCCTCGAGGTGAAAGATGTGCAGCTGCAGATAGGTCTGCCGGATTTACTGCACAAACGTTTTCATTTGCTGTTGTTAAATATTTCCGAGCCTATGGTGACGATTCAAAGGAACGCTGATTCAAAGATCGTTTTGGGAAATTCGATCCCGCCGATTTTAGCGAGTGTTAAAGAAACGCCCGCTCTTTCTCCGACAAAGAATCCCGACGCTATTTCGCTTAAGAATTCAGTGTCTAACCCTCAAAAATTTATGACCCTTATGGTGGATTATCTGTTGGTTACCAAGGGAGAGATAAAGTTTTTGGATTATTCGCGGGAAAGAAATTTTCAATTGACTTTGAGGGACGTTAACTTAAAGGCCCAAAACGCGGCGGTGCCGGTTCAGTCCGTGAATACAAAGTTTGATTTGAGTGCAGTATTGTTTAAGAATGATTTGCCTTTTTCCGGCAGCCGCATTCAGGCGCGGGGCTGGGCCAATTTTTTTGAAAAGAACATGCAGGCCACGCTGGATGTGATTGAGCCCGATGGAAAAGTGGGCTTAAGTGCGCGTTTAGCCGCGAAAAATAATGATATGTCCGTTGATGGAAAAGGGCATATCACGAATTTGATTTCTAAGGCGAAAGTTACAACCGATGAACAGGCTTCGCTGAAAGGACTTATTTTTTCATCTTTGCAGTCCTCGGGCGTTGAGATCGCGGCCGATTTTCATTCGCACACGAAAATGGATGACATTCAGTTTGATTCTATTCTCTTCTCGGGAAATGTGGGATACAAACTGGTCAACCAGGAAAACTCATCTGAGGTGCCCAGTACTGGCGTTGATGCAAGAAATATCGGCGAACATTTTGAGGAATTGGGAAAGAAGTTTTATAAAGAAAATATTGAGGTCTCGCCTGCCGTTAAGCAGGAGCCGATGAATAAAGAAGTCCCGGCCTCGCCCTAAAGTTTGGAAAATAGCGCGGGCGGCCCGACGTTGCTAATTAAGTACGCGAACGTCGGGCCGCCCGACCCTCTAGAAAAATATTGATGTAAGTGGTGGGTGTAGCTCAGTTGGTTAGAGTACAAGATTGTGGATCTTGTGGTCGCGGGTTCAAATCCCGTCACCCACCCTTTAATGGACGCCAATACGAAACTGAACCCTTAGGGGCCATGGTTTCGGTGTTTTGGCAGTTTAAAGCCTCATCCTGATCATTGATCGGGGTGAGGCTTTTTTCTTTTCCGGATGCATTCAACAGGATTTTGGGGAGGACTTCCGCCTCTATATACATAGTCATTACTATTTTATTTTCATACACAGTAATGTTTTCAATCAAAGCCATTAGCAGATCTTTTTGAACTTCCGGAGGTGCTTGATCAATATGTTGCATGGCGATTTTTACGTTTGAGTAGACATGCTTTCCGGATTGAGCATTTAACTGGGCAACCTTTTTTTCTTCTTCGAGTTTACTAATTTCCTCTTCAAGCATTTTGATTTCAGCTTCCGCTTTGTCCATTTTGGTCTTAAAAGTCGCGCCTTGTGATATTGAATTCTTCATAGCCAGATTAAGAAGTGTTTCAACTTCATGCCGTAAGGTATTGAGTCGAATCCTTCTTTCGATTAATTTTTCTTCAATCTTCTCGAATTTTATTTGTGATTCACGGATCGCAGTACCGATTGCCCGGACAATAATTTCTTGGTCTTGGGATGCCCTCTTGAAATAATCCAATACGGCTTTATCAAAAGTTGGAGCGGAGATTCGTTTATACGTGCATCCGAGGGCTTGCCTGGACCGGCCGCATTCGTAATAATAAAATTTGTTTTTGTCTCTACCCGCGCAGTGAACGGAGACAAGACTACTTCCGCAACATCCACATTTAAGAAGTCCACTCAAAAGATATTCATACCCGCTTTTTTGTTTCCAATAACGGCGCCCGGGCATCTTGGCGCTTGTGAATTTATTTGCTTTATCCCACATTTTTTCCTCCACCAATGGTTGATGTTTACCTCGATTCATTTCTCCGTTGTAATTAATATAGCCTTTATAAAATGGATTTTTAAGGATTAATGAAATCGACTGTCTTCGCCAGATGTGTTTGTTAACTGTTTGAACTCCGCGCCGTATTAATTCTTGCCCAATATCCGTGAGTGATTTGTTATTGGCCGCCATCTCCCAGACCACTTTGATATGCGGAGCCATCGTTTCATCAATGATGACCCGGGTTGGTTGTTTGCCGTTCGGCAGTTGAGGCCCGTCTTTAATCAGTTTGTAACCGATCGGGGCTTTGCCACCTGTTCGCATGCCTTGTCTTGCTCTGGCCAGTACGGAAGATTTGACGCGTTCACCGGTTAGTTCACGCTCGAAAGCAGAGAGGAGCCCGAGAATACCGATGACCACCCGACCGATTGCGGTTGAGCTGTCGAGATTTTCTCGAACTGAAACGAAATCGATATCGTGTTCTTTAAAGAGATCAATCATCGCATAGAGGTCACGCGGATTTCGTGTCCAGCGATCGAGTCTAAAGAAAATGATACCGTCAAATTCTCTCTTTTTATTAATGCTTTCAAGGATTGATTGAATGCCGGGTCGGTTTAAGTCTTTTGCAGAATATCCATCATCACGAACGATACCATTTTTTCCGAAAGAGGCGAGGTCATGTCCGAACGCATCAAGCATGTTCTTGCAGTGATGTGCTTGGGCATCAAGTGTTGTGAATTCACCCTGTGCCTGCTCATCAGTTGAACATCGGGTATAAATAATGTAGTGTTTTTTCTTTCCGTTGTTGTTTGCTTTCAGCATTTTCCTGCCTTTGTGCCACCAACCCTAAATGCATGCCTGCAACAAGTCAAGCAGTTTCAATCATAGCCTTAACTTATTAAATTTCATATAGTTGAGGTTTAAACGAATGAAAATTCAACTGAGATTAGATCAGCAATAAGTAGCATCATCCTATAGACAATCTCAGCAATCTTCCCTCAGCCTTATACGGCTTTTTTAGCTGAAGTGCCGGATTTTTTTATTTTTTGAAACTTTTTTCCGGCACTTTTCAAAAAAACGTCGTATAGGGCTGAGGGAGGGAGAAATTCCATGGGACATAGTGCTGAAAAACTTTTTGAAACGCGATTTGAAAAAGGCATTGAAATTGTCTATCGCACCAAATCGATTGATGGAGAGGAGAGACAGTTAAATCAAAAAAGATTGAGCGATGCAACAAAAGCCGTCATAGCAGCCGTTCTAAAACGCGAGCCAACACAAGAGGAACTTTTAGGGATTGTTCCGATCGTTGTTAGCGGAAAGAAGGCCTCGCGATGACACACCTCTTTAAAAAAGAGATGCCTCCCACAAGGAGGTCCCTTTATTAATTGTAAATATCATGGGTTATTTCAACCTTGGGAAATTAAGCATGCTCGGGAACTGGTTTGGGAATTCCAAAGAAGATTTCGTACTCTAAAACGCGAAGGCGTTGAGGATCTTTTGCAAGAATGTTTAACTCACTGGTATTTCAAGCGGAACCAATACGACCCATCGGGCCCAGCTAAATGCAAAACATATATGAGTCAGGTGATCGAAAACAAACTTATGGATATTGTAAAACTTAAAGAACGGCAGAAACGTAAAACAATTTATCAAAGCATTTCGTTGGATGAATTATTGTCTCATATCAATGAAGAAGAATGTTCCGATCATGAAATTCCCGACGATGAAAGTTTTAAAGAGACATTAACATCTGATATCAATTTGATTCTCATAAAGGCGTTAGAAAAATTATCTCGTCGACAACAGGAGCTTTGCCGGTTGCTTCAGGAGGAAGGGTTAAACATAACACAGGTAAGTGAGAAATTAAAAATTCCTCGAGCGACGCTGTTTGATGAAATTCTTAGGATACGAGAGGTTTTTCGTAACGAAGGATTAAAGGATTATCTTCAATAGGGGAGGATTCAATGAAGCGAATTTGTAAGTTTAAGTTTGATAAAAGTGTTGAAATTGCATTTCTCGAGCAGGAATTACTCAAATCAATTCTTACCTCCGAGGATGTTTATGGACGTTTAAGTGCGGAGATAAGCACATCATATTGGATTTCAGGCTCTGAAATTTATCTGGATGTGAGCAATGAAATTGGGAGGCATACGTTCTGTGTTTTTGCCGGAAGATTAAATCGAAAAATTGGTAAAGAACTTTATTCATATAAAACGGAAGACTGAGAAAGGGGTCGTATGAGCGAGAAAAAGAAACCAAAAGAAGAAAGTTATTTCATTCAGTGCTTGCGATGTAACCGAAAATCTCGTGTGGTAGCTGTTGCAAAATGTAAGTACTGCGGTTCATTTGCAGTCAAGTTGCTAACAAAAGGAAAAAGAGAATGAATCGATATGCGCAGGAAGCTATCAATCTCGCTGAGTTGATTACAAAAAAGCAGATTGCTTATGGCGATTCATTTGGTCAATCTCAACGGATCATAGAAGTTTTATATCCGAAAGGTATTTCTCCGGAGCAGTATCAAGATGCATTAGCTATGATCAGGATCATCGACAAGTTATTTCGGATAGCCAACAAAAAATTTGCTTTTGAAGAAAATCCTTGGCAGGACATCGCCGGGTATGCCTTGCTTAGTTTAGTACAGCAATTGGAAAATTAGGAAAAATGAACAGTGAAAGAAGATCGTGTCGACATCAGAGATTTACGCGACGGTGGTTTTTTATGGCTGGATAAATCAGCTTTAGAGTTTATTAGTAAGAAGATAGGTAACACAGCGGTTGTTGTTTATTCCTGGCTTTGTTACTACGCCAATGCAAAAGCCCAAAATTGTTTTCCTTCCATTACGACGCTCGCCAATCATTGCCAAGTAAGCCGGCGCACAGTTATGCGAATTGTTATTCAGCTTGAACGAATACGAGTCGTCACTATTGAACGTCAGCACGGCAAACCTAATGTTTATAAACTTTTAGACGTAAAAAGAACAACAGCAAAAACTGGTGACATGGATGTCACTAGTGACGCCGGAGGCACCGGGGTAGTGTCTGCAGTGTCACCAGAGGTGGTGACACCACAGACACTCGAACAAGAATTAAATAAACAAGAATTAATTAACAAGTCAGCAAGCTGCCTTTTTGATTCTTGGAAGGATACAAAACTTCCTTATCCAACTCCGACACTAGCGATGGTAAAGGAGTTGGAGGTTTTATGTCAGCAACTTTTGAATCAGGTTAATCTTTACAGATTTATTTTTGACTTTCGCACGGAGCGTGGGTATCCACCACCAGTGGATGCATTGATTAACGCATGTCGGAAGTATGAACAGTATAAAGACCGTATTGACAACCCATGGGGTTGGTTTCATCAAATGATTGAGTATAAGAGCGGAGAATATTTTGCTGATCAGGAGATTAAGCGCCATGAAAAGATTAAGAACGAACCTGCAAGCGTGGGCAAGATACTACTTGGTATGTCGAAGGATGGTGCTTAGAAATATTTTGGGTCCTTCGGATGGGGGCTGGGGTGCGCGGGTCAGGCGAGGCGCAGGTCGTCAGTGATTTCAAATTTTGAAAATGTCATGTCCTGTCCGTTTGGGGCATTTCAGGAAAATTTATATTAAAAAGCAAGAAAGACGTTCCTCGTCGGTAAATCATGTTAAAACTCAATCAAGAAGGGAGATAAAAAGTGCCTAAAATTAACGTCAAACCGGACATACAGGACATTCACGTGTCCGCTTTAAATCCAGCTCCATATAACCCGCGGGATATTTCACCCGAGGCGTTAGCAGGATTGAAACAATCCTTAGAAAGATTTGGGATGGTGGATTTGTTGGTGGTTAACAAGCGTAACATGCGGGTCATCTCAGGTCATCAGCGGCTCAAAATTCTTCAGCAAGAAGGTATTGAAACTGTCACGGCCATTGTTGTGGATGTGGATGAGGTATCCGAGATGGCTATGAATGTTACTTTAAATTCTCAGCAGATTGTTGGGACATGGACAGAAGCGATAATCCCGCTTTTGGAAAAACTTCGTAAAGAGGCATCAGACGATTATCTGAATTTACGTCTCAAAGAATTGCGGGAAGAAGTCGCTGATTTGGAAATCGAAAATCTCGGTGCAGGAAAAACTTTGCCCGATGACATTCCAGAGCCACCGGTAGAACCGATCACTAAAAAAGGTGATTTATGGATTTTAGGGGAACACCGCCTATTATGCGGAGACAGCACAAATGAAAATGATGTAGCCAGACTCATGGATGGTGCGAGAGCAAATTTATTTGCAACCGACCCACCGTATTGTGTTGACTATACAGGAGCTGATCGGCCGAACGGAGGCAAGGATTGGTCGGATGTTTATCATGAAGTTGATATTCCAGATGCGAGGGATTTTACAAAACGGATTTACACAGTGGGATTAAAACATATCAAAGAAAATACAGCTTTGTATTTATGGCATGCTTCAAAACGCAGGGCAATGATTGAAGGCATCTGCGATGAGTTAGGGATTTTGATTCATCAACAGATTATTTGGGTGAAGCCTTGTTCGATATTAACGTTTTCGTTTTATTCATGGCGGCATGAACCATGTTTGTTGATGTGGGTTAAAGGAAAAAAACCGCCTTATAAACCAAAAAATAAATCCATAAGCAGTGTTTGGGAAGTAAAGCTGTTGAGGTCAGGTGACCCAACGGATCCGGAGTATTACACGGATATCTGGGAAGCGGATTGGGAAGGTAAAAAACGAAACTCAGGACTTAACCATCCGACGGTAAAGCCGACGGAAATTTTTGCCATTCCGATGAGAGTTCACACACATCCGGGAGATGTTTGTTATGAACCTTTTAGTGGCTCGGGGTCACAGATAATTGCGGGGGAACGTTTAAATAGACGGGTCTTTGCCATGGAAATTGAACCCATATTTTGTGATGTCGCAATTAAACGTTGGGAGGAGTTTACTGGCAAGAAAGCTTGTTTAGAAAATCGTCTATGACAGAACAAAAGAAGAGCCTTGTTGAGATCGCAAAAAAACAACGGTATTTGTATCTTGTCGAAAATCTTCAAAAAGGTAAGACATTAACAAAACAGGAAATTGCGGAACTTGAAAAGTTTGAAGCGGAACCATTACCATCAATGGTCGTTCAGACATATCAAGAAGTGGCCAAGGTTCTGGAAGTTTCCATTAAGACGGTACAGCGCTGGAAAAAAGAGGGGATGCCCGTAACCAAAGACGGCTATTACGATCTCGAGCAGGTTAAAGAGTGGCAGATAAAAAGAATTGAGGAAAGTAAAAAATACGATAAGGAGAGCAAGGCATATTGGGATCAAAAACTTTTAAGGGGGAAAGTTGAAAAAATCGAGTTTGAAATCAAACAGATGAGAGGAGAGTTGGTTCCGAAAGAGGATGTCGAGCAGGAACGGGTGGCAAGGATCATGGCAGTCAAGCGGGCATTTTTAGCGTTACCGACAGCACTCGCTCCTACTTTAGCAATGAAAGACCCAAGAGAAATTCAAAAAACTCTTTATGAATCGATAGGTGAAATCATTGATGACTTTGCGGGCGTTAGGAAAATCAAGAAAAATAAAAAAAGAAAATCGTAATCTGTGGACTCAGGCCGAGGTTTTAGCATGGAAAAGGCCAGAAAAAATGACGGTGAGTCAATGGGCAGATCAAAATCGGGTGCTTAGTGCAGTAACATCTGCAGAACCGGGGCGATGGAAAACTGGTCGCGTTCCGTACTTAGAAGAAATTATGGATGCCTTCTCCGATCCTTTTGTTGAGGAGATAACGGTTATGTCTGCTTCTCAGGTAGGGAAAACGGAATCTATGTTGAACATGCTTGGGTATGTCATTGATCAGGATCCGGGACCCACGCTAGTTGTCATGCCTCGAGAAGATGATGCTAAAGGACTTTCATCTGATCGCGTTCTTCCCATGATTAAAGATTCTTACGCGTTGCGTGAACATTTGCCAGTGTTATCCGACGACATCAGTAAATTAGAATATCGTTTGAACAGAATGTTTTTGTATTTTGCTGGTTCGAATAGTCCTGCTGATTTGGCATCACGTCCGATTCGGTATTTATTTTTAGATGAGATCGATAAATATCCAAAATTTTCAGGTAATGAAGCGGATCCAGTCAAATTGGCTATGGAACGTCAAAAAACGTTTTGGAATAAAAAGACGGTCAAAGTTTCGACACCCACGACGAGGCAAGGATACATTTTTCGTGAATTTGAACTTTCGGACAAGAGGCGGTTTCATGTGCCGTGCCCGCATTGTAGTAAATATCAAATTTTGGTTTTGGGACAAATTAAATGGTTAGAAGGGAAAGATGCTCCGGAACGAATAAAAAATGAACGGCTGGCTTGGTACGAATGTTATCACTGCAAGAATCGTATTGAGGATTATCACAAAAATAAAATGTTGAGTTTTGGTAAATGGGTATGCGAAGGATCGCAAATTGATACATCTGGGAATATTAAGGGAGGAAATTTTAAAAGTAAACACCGAGGATATTGGATAACGTCGTTATATTCCCCGTGGCTTACATGGAGTGATATTGCCTGTGAGTTTTTAAGATCAAAAGATTATATCGAACTTTTAATGAACTTTGTCAACTCGTGGTTAGCGGAGGTATGGGAAGAAAAGACAAGTAAAACAAAACCGGAGGAATTAGCCGAACTCGCATTAGATTATCCACGGGAAATTGTTCCAGTAGGGGTGAGGGTTTTAACTGCAGGCGTCGACGTCCAGAAAGATCATTTTTATATAAGTATTCGCGGCTGGGGTTATAGTCAGGAATCTTGGCTCATTTTGGCAACGAGGGTAGAGACATGGGAAGATGTCATCCATGTCGTATTTAAAACTGCATATCCGTCTGAGGTAAAAAATATTGGTCCCTTTGACGTTAGATTAACTTGTATTGATAGCGGACATAGAACTTCAGAAGTTTATGAAGTGTGCCGAGAGTGGCAGGATATTGCCCGGCCAATCAAAGGGCAACAGCATTTAAGTGGAAATCCTTTTAAAGTAAATAATATTGATAAATTTCCCGAGACAGGGCGCGTGATTCCGGGAGGATTGTCTTTATGGCACATTGATACGTCTTATTTTAAAGATAAAGTGACTCGTCTCGTTCAGAACACAAAAATGGGAAGTCCTAGCGGGTGGCATTTATACCAAGGCATTCATGAGGAATATCTAAAACAATTTTGTTCTGAACAGAAAATTATTATTCGTGATCGAAAAAAGGGCAAAGCCACTGAGGAATGGCGGCCGGTTTCGGCTCATGCGGCAACGCATTTTCTTGATACGGAAATTTATGCAACGGCAGCTGCTGAAATGCTAAGGCTATTTTCATTGCCGCTTGAAGAAACAAAGCCGGTTAATACTTCCAAAGAACAGAAACGCACCGATCCATGGATTGAAATTGGCGGTGGCTGGAATAGACGCAATGGATAAATGGATCAACAAGAAAGGGTGGCTAAATGGTTACGTTGATCCTATTAAACAAAAAGAAGAAGTTTCCGACCATAAAGAAAGAGTCACGGTTCATATTCCGTTAAAGTGTCCGGGGTGTCGTTCTCGCAAGGTAAGATGTTACGGGGCAGACAAACCTGTTTTGTATTACAAATGTATGGATTGTGAATTTAAGTTTAAAGTCATTGAGAAGGAAGATCATTAAAAGATTTTTCAGTATTTCTGAACCAGTTAATTGACTTAATATTATTGTTGATGATAGTTTAACAGTATAAATTAATTTCGGGGGACGCTCCGGAATTATCGATGCGGCAGTTCAGGTGCCTGAATCACTTGACTGCCGCTTTTTATTTTTAATGAAACATCGAGGCAATTAAATGCAAAAAGTTTTTAAATTTATAAATTTTTTATTTTTATTTTTTGCCATTATTCAATTTAATTCATCGAGTGTATTTGCTCAACCAATTAGTGACGTACCTGCACAAGAGATCACCCCGTTGCTTGACAATAAAGCAGAAGTTTCTCAGGAGAATGTTAAGTTTACGAAATGGGAAAATGATAAAAGTTCATACTTCCAGATTCAATCTCCAATCGGAACGGAATTAACAGAATCTGTAGATGGAAAACTCAAGCAGGACGATTCTGACAAAGAAGTCATCATTTACGAATTGCCGCCAGCTCCCCAGATGGAACATGGTGGTATTGAATATGAAATAATTCTCAAAAATAAACCTTCGGTTAATTCCATATCGCTTCAAATCAGTAAAGGCAATCTTGTTTTTTATTATCAAAACGCTCCGTCCGACGATGAAAAAAAGCATGGCGATTTTATGCCAGACAATGTAATCGGTAGTTATGCTGTTTATCATGCGACTAAAGTTGGTAACGAATATAAAAATGGCAAAGCCTTTCATATCTACAGGCCCAAAGCAATCGACTCAAACGGAAAAGAAGTGTGGTGTTCTTATAATGAAGATCTCAATGAAACCTCCGTTTTAATTATTACCTGCCCTCAAGATTTTATCGACGAAGCTCAATATCCAGTCGTTATTGATCCAACATTTGGTGATACAGATGGCGGCGCGAGTTCTGATTGTGCTTTTGCAACAACAGGAACTAAGGCGACTTTATCTGAAGCAGGAGATGTTTCGGCCGTAAGTATTTCTTATTCTTCGGTACCGACAACAAGTAAGTGGACAGGTGCGATTTGGAATGATAGTTCCGGACCCGCTTCAAAAGCAGTGCAGGGCGATCAACAAAATTTTCAGAGTAGTATTTCCTCTTGCTCTTCCGCAACATATTTGACTTCGAATGTTAGCCCGACGGTGAATTTGAGTTCTGGAAATTATTGGATAGGTGGGACGAAAAACGATACCACATTTGATGTATGCGCCTGTAAGGATGATTCAACACCCGTCGATTCATACGAATTGGAATCTCAGTTAACAGTTCCGGATCCTTTTGGTTCTGGTGTTTTAAAGAGCGGAAGACGTTATTCGGTTTACGTAACATACACGGCTTCAGGTGGATCGCCCGACAGTTATTCTGGTCGAGGAGTTGGCCGTGGAATAGGGAGAGGAATATTACGATGATACTACGCGCAATAAGAACAGTTTTATTTTTGATGCTAATTTTAAATTGCAGTATGGCTCAGGCTCTTGAAATCGTCAGACAAAAAAATGTGGCCACAAAAATTGTTTTCCCTCTTTCCGATGCTGATGGCGATACGGTGACAGGAGCGGCTGGGTTAGATAGCGAGGAAACTCATTGGGGTGATGGGACAACACCAACTTCATATGCTGATTTGACCAACGAAGCCACAGAAATCGGCACTACAGGAATTTATTATTTGAGTCTTACCTCGGGGGAAATGAATCAGGATTATGTTGCGATTCAAGTCAAAACAAGCACGACTGGAGCGAAGACCCAACATATTTTAATCAGGACAATCGCTGGGGATCCAAAAGCCGCGGCCACGGTTACGACTGCAGGCAATTCGATTGATGTTGCCTCTACTGGTGAAGTTGGTCTCGATTTTTCAAATATTAAGGATGCAGGATCAACGCACACTTTAACTAATATCACTGTCCCGACGGTGACAGACGTCACAAACGCCGTAGGTGTCAAGACCGGAACTGGCGCAAATCAATTGGACGTCACAAGCGGCCGCATTAAAGCAGATACGGTTTATTGGAATGCTTCGGCTGTGGCTACGCCGGACACCGCAGGTTATCCAAAGGTAACTCATAAAACAGGGACGGGAACGGGTGAAATTAGTTTATCTTCCGGAGCGGTAACCGTTGGAACGAATAATGACAAAACGGGATATACGGCCTCGACAGTAAGCGATAAAACCGGATATTCATTAACGCAAACTTTCCCGACTAATTTCTCATCATTATCGATTGATGCCAGCGGAAGAGTTACACCGATTCCTGCTGAATCAATGATTATGGATAGTGGAACAGCGCAGGCGGGAGCATCGGGAAGCATTACGCTTAAATCTGGATCATCTTCCACGGATGATTTGTACAAAGGACTTATCGTCAAGATTTATGGCGGCACCGGCGTCGGACAATCTCGGACGATTACTGGATACACCGGTTCTACAAAAGTCGCAACAGTCGCATGGAATTGGACAACTAATCCAGATTCAAGTTCTACGTATGCGCTTATAGTTTCAGGAAATCCATCGATCAATAGCAGTCTGCAGGTTTCAACTACGGCTAGTGACCCATGGGCAACCGCATTACCCGGATCATACGGAGCAGGAACAGCCGGCAATATTCTTGGTAATAATTTGAATGCGACTGTATCTTCGAGATTAGCGTCGAGTTCTGTGCCAACGAACTTTAGTTCAATGTCGATTGATTCCAATGGTCGCGTTGATATCAGCAAATGGTTAGGTTCAGCAGTTAACTCTTTAATTTCTGGCCGTGTTGATTCAAACGCTCAGATCGTCGGAGATAAAACTGGATATTCATTAACGCAAACTTTCCCAACTAACTTTTCAACTCTTTCAATTGATGGAAGCGGCAGGATCGATCTTGGTAAATGGATAGGCACGGCTCCGAATGCGTTAATTTCTGGTCGTGTGGATTCTAATGCTCAAGTCGTTGGCGATAAAACAGGATATTCATTAACACAAACCTTCCCGACTAATTTTTCGTCGTTATCGATTGATGCCAGCGGAAGAGTCACACCGATTCCTGCTGAATCAATAATTTGGGATAGCGGAACAGCGCAGGCGGGAGCATCGGGAAGCATTACGCTTAAATCTGGATCATCTTCCACGGATGATTTGTACAAAGGGCTCATCGTCAAAATTTATGGCGGTACTGGCGCCGGCCAATCTCGGACGATTACTGGATATACGGGTTCCACAAAAGTTGCAACGGTCGCATGGAATTGGATAACTAATCCGGATTCAAGTTCTTCGTATGCGCTTGTTGTTTCAGGTAATCCATCGATTAACAGCAGTCTGCAGGTTTCGACGACGGCCAGCGACCCATGGGCAACAGCGTTACCGGGTTCTTATGGTGCTGGCACTGCGGGAAAAATTCTTGGAGATAATTTAAACGCAACAGTTTCTTCGAGATTGGCGTCGAGTTCTGTGCCAACGAACTTTAGTTCAATGTCGATTGACTCCAATGGCCGCGTTGATGTCAGCAAATGGTTAGGTTCGGCAGTCAACTCTTTAATTTCTGGGCGGGTTGATTCAAACGCTCAGATCGTCGGAGATAAAACCGGATATTCATTAACGCAAACTTTCCCAACTAACTTTTCAACTCTTTCAATTGATGGAAGCGGCAGGATCGATCTTGGCAAATGGATTGGAACAGCTCCAAATGCGTTGATCTCCGGTCGCGTTGATTCTAATGCTCAGATTGTTGGAGATAAAACCGGATATTCGTTGACACAATCTTTCCCGACGAATTTTTCATCGTTAGCTATTACCGGTGGCGGTGCGGTTACGGTTGGGACCAATAATGATAAAACTGGTTATGCATTAACGTCGGGAGAAGAAGACGCAATCGTCGACAAAGTATGGGATGAATTAAGAAGTGGTCATACGACAAGCGGAACATTTGGTCAGGGCGTTGCTTCTGTTCAAGGTAATGTGACCGGAAGTGTGGCCAGTGTCACGGCGGGTGTGACGGTTTCCACAAACAACGATAAAACCGGATATCGTTTAAGCGCCACAGGTATTGACGATGTTTGGGATGAAGTTCAAAGCGGACACACCACATCCGGAACTTTTGGGAAGTATTTGGATGCTCAGGTGTCGAGTATTAGTGGTGGGAGTTGTCCAACAGCGTCGGCAATCGCTGATCAAGTTTGGGATGAAACAATGTCTGATCATTTAGTATCAGGATCAACGGGCAATAAATTAAACTCGGCCGGCAATGCCAGCGATCCTTGGAGTACATCGTTGCCCGGTTCCTATGGATCCGGCACAGCGGGAAAAATTATGTCCGACGTTAATAACGCGACCAACGGAGTTAAGGAGGGATCGAGTTATACCGGAATTGAAAACATGATAAGGGCACAACGGTGAGTAATCGCGGATTTAATTACATCTTACTTAACAAAATTTTTACATCGGTTTTTTCGATAAAGGAATCCCGAAGCACTGATGTCGTTAAGTACACAATTTATAAAACAAGCGACGGTTCTGTTCTTTCAACGGGCAATGCCGTTTATTTAGCAGGGATCAATTGGAAGGTAACATTTACGCCGCCCACAATCGATACATACGTTGTGGAGGTTGAGAATACGACGATCGATATTAAATACTGTGCGGTTTTTCAAGCAGTCGAGGTTGTCTCAATTGCATATGGTGGGAATTCTTAATGGATTACATTCAAGTTAGTCAATCATTTACGGCAGTGATCGATATTCCTGAATCGCAAAGTAGCGATTCGGTCACTTATAAAGTTTATAAGGCAAGTACGGGATTTATTTTTGCTCAAGGCAATGCAGTATTTGTGGCTGGGATCAATTGGAAAATTTCGTTTACGCCAGACACATTGGATGTGTATGTCGTTGAGGTTAGTGACACCACCATCGACGTTGTCTATTCTCAAAATTTTCAATCAATTAATAGTGCGGTGTTAACTCAACCGGTCGAAGGTGACACTCCCGCACCAACAGCTAGTGAGCTAATTATTTTAGTCGATAGGGCTATTAAAACGAGGTTATTAGGTGGAGCAGTTCAGTCATATTCCATTGGCGGTCGTAATCTTCAATATATGACGCTTTCAGAATTAAGAAGCTTACGCGCTGATTTAAGTAAACAAATAGCCGCGCAGAATGGCGGCGGAAGAAATTATGCAAAATTCGTTAATCCGGACTAATAAAAAGACTTTTGCGGACAGGGTGGATGATTTTATTGGCGTCTTTTCACCCCAAGTAGCGGCCAAGCGTAAGTATTTTCGTTTTTTGACAAGGTCACTTTTAGGGTCTTATCGCGGTGCAGATATTGGGCGGTTACGCGGTTCATGGATCCCGGGCGGCGGATCGGCTGATTCAGATTTACACCCAGACCTTACAAGATTACGGGAACGTAGCCGAGATTTAATCCGTAATGACGGCATTGCCTCAGGTGCGATCGACACTGTTATCACAAACATTATCGGTTCAGGGATTCGCATGCAAAGCCGCATTGATAAAGACACGCTGGCTATTAATGAGGATGTTGCCGACAACCTGCAGAAGCAAATCGAAAAAGTTTGGGAACGCTGGGTGCCTTTTGCGGATGCAGGGCAGAGGTTGAGTTTTTATGGATTGGAAGAATTATCAGAGCGGCAGAGATTCATTAACGGTGAGTCAATCATCGTGCCGCTTCGAGCATTTAATTCAAAAAAGCGCAGACCATATTCTTTGGTTTTACAAACGATTGAATCTGATCGATTAGACACACCGAGTGATTTGATCTTTAACAAAAATATCCGAGCGGGTGTTGAAGTTGGCGAATACGGTGAACCGGTTTCATATTACGTTAGAAAAAATCATCCGGGTGATTTTCTATATGGCAGGCGTTACAGCAATTCGAGTGAGAATTTTATTAAGTACCCTGCGCTTAACGACCTAGGCGATCCGAATATCTTTCATTTATATCATGTGAAGCGTTCAGGTCAGACGCGCGGGGAACCTTTTTTTTCTCCGGTCATGAATATGTTTAAAGATCGCGCGGATTATATGGAAGCGGAAATTGTTGCGGCGCGTGTTGCCGCATGTTTTGCCATTTTTATTAAGAAAACTAATTCGTATGAAGTGAGTTTGGCAAGGTCAAAACCGGAAAACAATAAACGCGTCGAGGAATTAAGTCCGGCGATGATCGAGTATTTAAATGAGAACGAGGAAATCCAGCCGTTTAATCCAAACCGTCCAGGCGGGACATTCGGGATATTTATGGAGAGGATTTTGCGCGATATATCCGCTGGGTTAAATATCCCTTATGAAATTTTAGCAAAAGATTTTTCAAGATCGAATTATTCCAACACGCGTGCGGCATTATTGGAAGCGCGAAGATTTTTTATGATGCAACAGCGGTTTATCGCTGAGAACCTTTGCCAGCATATTTTGGTCATGCTTTTAGAGGAGGCGTATTTAAAAGGTGAATTGCCAATTTTAGATTTTTATCAAAATCGTGATGCATACGTACGGACCCGATGGATAGCCCCGGGATGGCAGTGGGTGGATCCAGAAAATGAAGTCAAAGCCTCGACGGAAGCCGTAAATAATAACCTTTCGACTTTAGCAGAGGAAGCGGCCGCGCAGGGGCAAGACTGGGAAGAAAATTTAGAACAACGCGCACGTGAACTTAAAAAGATCAATGATTTGGAAGATAAATATGACGTTGATATGACAGCGAATGCAGGCAATGTTCCGCCAGTTGCACCGAACGATAAAAAACCAAAGGTGCAGGATGCACAACAACAAAATTAAATTCTTAAAGGTATCGATCAATAAACCATCTTGTATGGAGATGGGCAAAGAAATTAAGATCGGGATTTTAAAAGAAGAGGACAAAGATGAACGAAATAAAAAACGCTCAAAGAAGGCTTGAGACAGCTTTCGGAATTAAAGAAGGGAAGTCAGGCATTGACCGCGCTTATGAGGATGACAAATACAAAGGTGTGATTCGGGGTTTCGCTGTCATGACGCAAGGGAATGTCAAAGACATGCGCGGCTGGGAAATTGACGGAACTACCTTGTCGCAGATTGTCGAGGCAGGAAATAAAAGTCAGCTGGGATTAAAGTCGCGTTTTGGACATCCGAACATGAGCAGTACAGCTCTCGGCACGTTTACCGGAAGGGCAAAGAATTTTAGAAAAGACGGCGAAATTGCCCGGGCTGATCTTTTTATCAGCAAAACAGCTTATGAAACGCCCGACGGTAATATCGCATCATACGTCTTGGATTTAGCTGAAAAGGATCCCGAGGCATTTGGAACATCAGTTGTTCTTGGAGAATTTGACTTGGAATATGCCGATGAGAAAAAGAATAAAGACGGCAAAGATTTACCGCCAAAACTTCGGGTTAGTTCTTTAATGGCGGTTGATGTGGTCGATGATCCGGCGGCTAATGACGGCATGTTTAATAAACACTTTAACGCGAGTGTCGAATTGTCCGCAAAAGCCACCGAGTTTATGAACAAACTTCTCGACAATCCCGACGCCTTGGAATACGTAATTTCATTCTTGGAGAGGTACAGCGTTAATCGGGTTGACATAAATAACAACATAGAAAGATTAAACCGTAAGGAGGTAGTGATGAGTGAAGTTAAAGAATTAACAATCGATGAATTAAAAAAGGATCATCCGGACATGGTTTCAGTTTTACAAAACGAAGCCATTAAAGATGAACGTGTCCGTTGTTCTGCCATCGTTAAGACAGCAAATAAAGAGTTTGCTGGGATGGGTATGGATTCTATCGTCGAGGAATCTATTGATAACGGCAAGACAGTGGACGCAAGTTTGGCGGCCATGCGCGGCAAACGTCTTGAGGATTTAAAACAAAATGCAAACAAGGTGCCCGGTGCTGATCAAGAAGAAGCGGCCAAGAAAAAGAGCCACTTGGAAACAGCCCGCGAGTATCAAAAGGAACACAAATGCAGTCTTCAGGAAGCATTGAGTAAAACGGCAGAGCCAAGAGAAAAATAATAATTTAAGTATTTTAAAAATAGGAGGAATGCAATGTCTCAAGAAAATTTAGGATCAAAAGCATTTATCGCAGGTACGGATTTAGAAGCATACCGTCGTGTAAAACTTTCCAGCGGCAATATCGTTTATGCGGATGCTGGTGAGGAGTTTATTGGCGTTACAGGGCATAAAGCTGTAAGCGGAGATGCCGTGACGGTTAATTTAAGATCGGCATCACGCACTTACAAAATGGTTGCCTCGGGTGCCATTACCGCGGGCAATACAATTTACGGTGCTCTTGGCGGTAAAGTTTCAGCTTCAGCGTCGGGTGTTGCTCAAGGCGTTGCTTTGGAAGCGGCAACCGCAGACGGGGACATTATCGAATGTTTTCAGAACAACGGTGTTGCCGGTGCTATTGACGGGGCTTCGACCGCGATTGGTGATCCCGCAGTTAACGGTGCTGTTCCTGTTATTTTTGCCAAGCAGGGAATCACGGATGCGAGCACATCTCTAACGATCGTAACTGCGCCTTATAAATTCAGGATTATCGATTGGTGGATAATCGCGCGCGACACCACAGCGGCTAACGTCAAGTTAGTCAATGTCAGCACCGATGCGTCGGCGGTTAAAGCAAAGGGAACGACCAACGATGCCATCGTCAGAGGCGGGGATATTATTGCCGCTCAAAAAGATGTGGCCAGTGGCACAGCGTTAAAGGTCAACGCCAGCGGTGCCGCGGCTTTCGATATCTTTGTTATGGCAATTAAGGTTAGTTAAAACACACATAATGTCAGTTATCTAAAAATAGGAGGTTTCAAATGGGAGTAGATCAAGTAGGAGTCAGAGCAGTACCGAGGTTAGATTTGGGCGCGGCCATTGAGGAGTACGTCCAGAATGCCGGTGATTTTATTGGAACGAAAGTGTTTCCAATTTTTAAAACACCGCAGAAGGCGGCTAACTTCTCCGCAATTACGCGTGAGAGTTTAACGCAAACACCCGATACCAAAAGAGCGGCCAACGGTAAATACAACCGTGGGAGCATTGGGGCAAGGGATGTTGCATATAGCTGTGAGGAAAACGGTTTTGAAATGCCGCTCGATGACAGCGAACGCAAGAATTACGCCAAGGACTTCGATGCGGAATTGGCTGTTTCCAAAGCGGCCATGAATATCGTACTTCGCGGGCAGGAAGCGCGGATTGCTTCAACAGCTATTAATACCAGTGTCTTTACTGGCGCGGCTTTATTGACGGATGTTTCTGGATCGAATCCGTGGAGTGATCCAACTAAGGACATCATCAAAACCGTAAGAGATGGCAAAGCAAAGATCAGAACAAATTGTGGTCTGTTGCCAAACACTCTTTTGATGAGTTACACGAATCTCAATTTCTGTTTGAACAATAACGCAGTTAAGGACGCCATTAAGTATACCGCCCGTCCGACAGAGGCAGAAATTGTCAACGCATTAAAAGATCTGTTTGGAGTGCAGAATGTTTTGGTTGCTAACGCGATCAAGAATAGCGCAAAAGAAGGTCAGGCGTTTTCTGGGGCAGACATCTGGGGTTCAACTTATGTCATGTTGGCTCTCTGTGCTCAAGACGGTCAGGATCCAACGCAACCTTCAATTGGACGTACATTCCTTTGGGCAAATGATAGTCCAGAAAATGTCATGGTTGAGCAATACCGTGATGAGTCAATTCGTTCGGATGTATTCCGTTCTCGTCAGCACACCGACGAGATATTGCTTGATAAGTATTTTGGGCATCTTTTAAAAGTCGTTTAACCATAACGGAGTCCCGAGGGCTTTAATCGGCCCTCGGGATATTGATATGAGTTTTAAAGATAACCTAAAAAGAGATGCGTTAAATTCTTTTCTTAATACAGATGAGTTTGCCGAAGACATAACGTATACGCCGAAGGGCAGCAGTCAAAGAACTATTAAGGCTATCGTTAATCGTAAACGGTTAAATCCGGCCAGTGAAGATACGGGGCGGATTTTACAAAATACGATTGAAATTTTTATTGCCAATGACCAGACGTATGGTTTGACAGCGATTAATAAAGGCGGAGATAAAGCAATCTTACCTGAAGTGATCGGCGGCGTGGATGCCAATTATGTCGTCATTGATATTCTCGGAGAGGATGACGGCATGTGGCATTTATTATTACAAAAATAAAATGACAGAACTCACAGCAGAAATAAACACAGTAAATCTCGAAAAAGCTATACGGCTTTTTCCGAAGGAACTCAAATTTGAACTTGCTGATGGGATGGATCATATCAGTAAGAAATTTCTAAAACAATTTTATCAAAGCCGTCTTCAGGGTCCTCCGGGTATTAAAGCAAGACCGCACGGGATATTTAGCTTTTTCCATCGAGCATCACTCGTGTCTCAATCCATTGAAGGCATGGGCATGGTTATATTTTCTGATTCTAAGATATCAAAACTTCACGAAGAAGGCGGGGTTGTAAGAAACAGCGGCGGGGCAAAGTTGGGGGTTCCGTTATCGGTAAGAACTGAACTGTTTACTTCTTCAGGGAAGTTAAAAAAACAATACAAACAACCGCGGCTATTAAAAAATTTATTTCCTATCAAATTAAGAGGCAAAACATTTTTAGCCAGGGCGATAAAAAAGGCTAAGACCTTATTGCCTTTATTCGTTTTAAAGAACCAGATCAAAATTCGTCCACGGTTAGGATTTTATAAAACTTGGGACGATATGCAAAACCAGCGTATCGACATTCTGAATCAATCAATCCAAAAAACTTTAGATAAGGTTTGATATGCCGATCGTTAAAGAAAATATTTTAGCAAATGTTAAGACGACGCTTGAGGCGATCACTATTTCCAACGGATATGTGAATACGGTCCTTAGTGTTCAACGCTGGATTCAAAAGGGAAATTCTTTAATCAATGTGCCCTGCATTATCGTCAATGCCGGTCCTGAAGAAATGGAGATGTCGCCAAATCCATTTTTTACCAACAAACTTTTGGTTTATTTGGACGTCTGGGTTCGACAGGATGAATCGGATACACAGTCAACCGATACGATTTTGAATAGTCTTTTGGGCGATATTATCAAAGCGTTAATGGTCGATAACACCCGGGGAGGTTACGCGATTGATACGAATATAAAAAGTAATGTTCCTTTTGAAACCGTGGAAGGACAACCACATGCCGGAATCGTCGTCGAGGTTGAAATTATCTATCAGCATAAATTAACAGATCCATCCGTAGCTGGATGAGTAGGAGGATTAAAAATGTTAACGAGAAAAAGACAGGTCGTTTCCAAAATTGAAAGTGTTGAAGGCGTTGCAGAAACATTAGCGGTGGCTGATGCCAAGACGCTGGCCTATAACCCGAAAATAAGTTTCGATCCGGAAATGTTTCCGCGGGATCCCGCGAGATTAACGCTCACTAATATTGGCAAAGTTGTTGGTAAACGACCCGGGACATTGGGATTTAGTTTGGAACTGCGAGGATCAGGATCGGCGGCTACGGCTCCGGACTGGGGCAAACACTTTCAGAATTGCGGATGCGGTGTCAGTTTACTTAAATCGATCAATATTGGTGCGGTGACCGCAGGACCTTTTCAACATGGGGAAACGATTACCGGTGGGACATCTGCGGGCAAAGGTCGTGTCATTATCAATACGGCCAATGGTGCCGCGGCAATTTTTTATGTGATCATCTCTGGCACGCTTCAATCGGGCGAGGTTATTACCGGCGGCACGTCCGGTGCAACGGCAACAACTTCATCGTCAGCGACGACGATTGGTAACGTCATTGAACCTCTTACAGATAACGTTGTGAGTCAAACCATGTCTGGTTATGAAGACGGTATTCGGAAGTTATTAAGAGGATGCAGAGGCAAATTCAAACTGGGTTTTAAAAACGGTCAGCCTGTAATGTCGGAATTTCAGTATATGGGCGTTGAAGCCGGCATCGCCGATACAGCTCTTTTTACGAGTCCAAGTTACGAAACAACAAAGCCACCGGCATTTCTTAATGCCGCTTTTTCAGTTGATACCATTGCTCACAAAATTTCTGAATTAGAGATTAACGTGGATAACAAACTCGCCGCCCGCGATGACGTTAACAATGACAGGGGATTGCTTTCATTCTTAATTACTGATCGTGACGTCAATGGTTCTTTCAATCCCGAGATGCTTTTAGTGGCCACTCATGATTTTCATTCCAAGTGGTTCAACGCAACCGAGATGGTTCTCGATACTGCATGGGGAACTGTGAGTGGTAACAAGTTTAGGTTCTTTGCCCCACGCGTGCAATATACAAAAGTAGAGGATGAATCACGCGATGGTATCGCTGTTGCTAAAGGTTCGTTTGATTTAAACGGCAGTCTTTTGCCCGGCAACGATGAGTGGGCGTTACTTTGTTTATAAACCGATAAAGAGGAGGTTTCAAAAATGTTTATTGGAATTGATCGCAATGAAGTCAAACGTTACACCTCGCCCAACGATCCGGACACATCTAGCCCAACAATTTTTATTTTGGGGTTACTTGAACCAAGCGTACGCAATTACATCGAGGAGATTACAGGATCTCTGGACGTCAATCCTAAAAAGCCGGATGAAGCGGCCAAGATGAATTTTAATATCGGCAAGCGTAATCATCTGGTTCTTAAGTATGGATTAAAGGGAATTGAGAATTTTATTCATCCAAAGACCAAAGAAGCGATTAAGTTTGAAGCCGCCAACGGTCATTTTGCCGGGAAGCTCGTTTCGGGTGTGAATGATGAAGTTTTAAATATGCTTCCGAGTAATTTAAAAGCAGAGTTAGCCGAGGTCATTTGGAACGAAGATAAATTTAGTGAGGACGCCGAAAAAAACTAAAACTGGCAGTCTGGCTTGTTTACTCCAAGAGTCAGCTGGATTGCCCGAAACTAAAAGGTATGAATCAAAGCGGCGAATGTGATGTAGAGGAATGCGAGAACAGTGTCTGGAATTTTAATGGAGAGGAATTTACAGGATGCCCGGTCAGAAAATTGAATCCACAAATTTTCGAATATTTAAGGGCGTACATGTTTTATAAAAACAAAATCTTGCCTAATTCGGGCGGATGGATTGATCAGCCGCGGAAATTCATTAAAGCAATGGAGATCATCGAAGTTGAGATGATCAGAATTAAAGAGAAACAAAATGCCAACTAATCGTGAACTCGAAATCATCATGCGCCTCAAAGATGAGGTTACCAAACGTCTTCAGGGAATCGAAGGCGGGTTTGTCCGTTTTAGAAATAGGATTAAAGAACTGGCAACCGAGATGAAACAGTTAGGCCGGGACATCACGCAGATTGGTCATTCGTTAACTCTTTTGGGCGCGGCTATTACAGGTCCTATGCTTTTAGCATTTAAGAATTCAGCAGATTATTCAGGCCGCGTAAGCGAACAAATAGATCGACTCAAAAATGTTACGCTCGCTTTTCAATTAACGATAGGCAATGCCTTGGCTCCGATTATGGAAAAGTTTACCAACATCCTTGGTGCTTTATTGGATAGATGGAACGCTCTGGGAACTTCTCAACAACAGGCGATTGTTCAAAGTTTATTCATGACCGGTGTGTACTTATCTATGACGGGAATTGTTGTGGCATTGACCGGTAAGATTATTGTTTTTGGTGCAGAGGTTTTGAAGTTAGTCAAATTTTTTATGGGGTTATCCGGCGCGCAGATGGGAATTTTGGCAATAGCCGCGGCGGTTGCTGTTCTTATTTTATTTTGGGATAAGTTAAAAAATGTCGCCATTCCTGTCCTTAACGCAATTGAGATCGGTGCCAATATGGTCGCCATTGGTTTTCATAAAATGGTTTCATCGATTGTTGATGGCGCTATTCAAATGTCGCATTCTTTGGCTGATTTTTACAGGACGTTGGGCAAGATAGCTGGTCCTCAACAACAAATATTTTTATCCATGGCGCAGGGATTAGATAGTGTCGACGGAAAACTAAGAGGACTATCCGTTGCCGAGCATCAGACCATTAGTGATCTTGAAAAGAATATTTCCAATGTATTCGTTAATGGTAAGGGTAAGGTGGTTGATTTTTTTGATGGTGTACATCAAAGGATTAAATCAGTTTTTGATCTATTTAAGAACCCGCCTAAATTTGACATCAAGCCATTGGTCAAAAATTTTGATGCCTTAAAAGAGATTGCACAAAATACCGCGCAAGCGATGAGTCATAGTTTAGGTGATTTTTTCTTTAACGTCGTTACAGGAAAACTCAATAGTTTAAAACAAGTCTTTGCGGATTTCGGGCAAAGCATTCTTCACATCCTAAGTAATGCTTTAGCAAAATTATTGCTGATTAAGACTGTCGGTATGGCCTTCCCGGGGATTGGTCAATTTTTTCATCAGGGCGGAATCGTTTATCATGCCGGGGGTCTTATTCAAAGAGCGCATTCGGGGATGCTTGCTTCCGATGAGGTGCCCATCATTGCTCAAACCGGCGAAGGTGTTTTGTCACGCAGAGGTATGTCAGGGTTAGGAGTTGATAATTTCAACCGATTAAATCGGGGGGAAAGTATTGGCGGTGGCAACGTCAGTATCGTTATTAATCCAGTCATCCAAGCGTGGGATAGCCGCGACATTTATCGCAATCGCCAAATGATTACGGGGGTCATAAGTGAAGCCATTAAAAGTAATACTCAACTAAGAAAGATCATCAAAGACTATGCCTGATTTTCCAATACAGCCTGATTTCCCAGTCGAAGAAAGTTTTGTACAGAATACGCTTATTTCGAATTATGAAAACGGCGTTGAACAAAGACGTTCAAGATTCGGTACACCGTTACGCGAATTTGCTTTGTGTTTTAGAAATAGGAAGATCGCAGAGTTTTGTTGTTTGAGAGATTTTTTCAACTCAAAGCAAGGGGCCCTTTGCACATTTAGTTTTCAAAATCCCAATGACAGTTGCTGTTATAACGTCCGGTTTAAAGAAGATAAATTGTCGACGCAGTTGATTTCTTATCGGATTTACAGCATGGAAACAACCTTGGTGCAAGTCAAATGAGAAACATCAACTCTACATTTCGAGCTGAAAAGAATTCGCCGACGAATAAACCAATCTTTCTTTACAAGATTTACGATTACGACGGGTCGAATGATTTATTGTTTGCAGAGTACGATCAGAACGTCACGTTTAATGGCGAGACTTTTGTAGCGTTTCCCATAACTCACGAATTTATTGAGGAAAGCGGCAATCAGGCAATCCCTCAAATCAAGGTGCGGGCAAGCAATGTTTCACGATACATTCAAGCTTATTTGGAGCAGTACGATTTACGAGGCAAACGCGTTGACATTATTTTAGTTTGGGCGAATCAGTTAAGTAGTCCCGACGTAAAGATTGTCGATACATTTTATATCGACAGTTACACCGCCAATGAACTTGACGTTGAGTTGACATTGACTAGTAAGTTTGACGTCTTAGACGTTCCGTTACCGTCGGGTAAATATCTTAGAACTCATTGCCGGTGGGTTTTTAAGTCGGCACAGTGTGGATATGCTGGGAGTGAGACTTCATGCAACCGGACATTTCAGCGATGTCAGGAGTTAAATAACGTCGCACGATTTGGAGGTTTCCCGAGTATTCCAATAAGGCGTATTTATGTTGCAAGCTGACATCATCCAGAAATATTTAGGGATTATTTACCAGCACCATGGCCGCGATTTAAGCGGCCTTGATTGTTATGGGCTCATATTAAAAATCTTTGAAGATCAAGGCGTTAAGCTTTGGGATATCAATGAGGAATACGATCAGGAATGGAGCTGGCAGGGAAAAAATATTTTTATCGAGAATTATACCCGGGATTGGGAATGTGTAGAGGATCCGCGGTTTATGGATGTGGCGTGTTTTAAAAACGGGAAAGGTGTTGTTAATCATGCCGGTATTCTTCTCGGTGAGAATAAATTTATTCATGCTGTGAAAGCTGGGGTTGTGGTTTCAAGGCTTACTGATCGAGAGTGGCATAAACGTTTTGTAGGTTTTTATCGGTATAAAGGTGTCGCGAAATGATAAAAGTTACATACCTTCGTATCATCCTCGATGAACGATCATTCGAACATAAAGACTTCGATTTTGATCCGTCCTTATCAATTTTGGATTACATCAAAAAAGCAGAATTCGATCATGAGGAACATTTTGTCATCTTGTCTGGAAAAAAAGTCAGCGACTTAAATCTTAAGCCAGATGATGGCGATCAGATTCTTATTTATCCGGACGTCGAATGGCAGGCATTGGCTTTTATTGGCAGTGCAATTTGGGCGGCCGTGTTGGCTCATCCTTTTATTGCGGTCGCGACAATCCTTGCTATCGGGTATTCGATTTATTCAGCTGTGACTTATAAAAATCCAGCATTACCGAATTTTGGAACAAGCGGCGATGGCATGGATGAGAATTCACAGACTTACAACTGGGACGGCATTCAGACAACGCAAGACGTTGGAACGGCGATTCCTGTTGTTTACGGTGAGCATCGCGTCGGTGGAAACGTCATCAATGCTTATATCCAAAATGACGGTGATCAAAATTTTCTTAATCTACTTCTTGCGCTTTGTGAAGGAGAGATTGAAAGCATCTCGGATGTCATGATCAACGACCAGCCGGCCGCTAATTTTGACGGCATCACGGTTTATTCCGACCGGCTGGGAACAAATAGCGATACCATCATTCCAAATTTTGAAGATCTATTTGATAACTTCACGATCAATCAATCTCTTAATGCCGTCAGCAGTTCCTACACGTACACAACCGCACAAACGGATGTCGAAGCTTTTGAAGTTCAGATGAGTTTTCCCGCCGGCATTTATACGCAGAATCAAGCGAGCGGCGCAATCGAAGCGTGGAATGTTTCGTTTAAAGTCGAACATAAATTGCACACAGACTCGACGTGGATCAATAACGGTACGATTGATGTTGCCGTCAAACAAAGAACGGATATTAAAAGGTATTTTCGTAAAGTCGGATTAACCCCCGGGAAGTATGACATTCGAGTGACAAGAGTTTCAGCGGCCAGTGATTTTTATCACGTGGGCGACATGACTTTTTCATACGTCGTTGAAATTCGTACGCAGGATTTAAGTTATCCGAATATTGCAAAGTTGGGGTTACGCGCGCTGGGAACCAATCAGCTTTCTGGTGGAATGCCGAATGTCACATGTCTTGTAAAGGGAAGAAAAGTTTTGGTCCCGCGGGTTATGTATTCAGGAGTGGATGTTCCTTACGACGATTATTATTGGGATTCTGTGACAAGCAAATGGCGCAAGTGGGATGGCACGGATCTTACATGGGACGGCACAACTTATGTGGAGAAGTATTCAGCAAACCCCGTCTGGTGTTTAAGAGATTTACTTACCAATGATCGTTACGGATTAGGGCAGTACATAAATACGTCGTTTATTTCAACGGCTGATTGGTTGCTTATGGCCAGATATTGCGACGAGAAGGTCTCCGACGGAGATAGTGGTTATGAGAAACGTTTTCGGATGGACGTTGTTATCGATAGTTCATCGCGGGCAGTGGATATTCTTAACCAGTTGGTCGCAGTGTTCCGCGGGATTTTATTTTTTTCTGAAAATAGTTTTAAGTTGGTAATCGATAAACTCGATATACCAGTGCAGTTATTCAGCATGGGCAATATCGTTCAGGGCACATTTAACCAAACATTTAAACCGCTCAAAGAAACAGCCAATGTGATTCAGGTGCAGTTCCTTGATAAAGAAAAAGATTATAAACAAGAAACCATCTCGGTCATTGATGAGGTTGCCATTGCCAACGGCGATCCTATCCGCAAAAAAGAAATCAAAATCTTTTGCACTCGGGTAAGTCAGGCTTTGCGTGAAGGTAAATATCAGCTGTTAGTCAGTAAATATATTAATCGCTCGATTGAGTTTCGTGCTGGAGTGGATGCGATCGCTTGTCAGGTCGGAGATTTGATTGCGGTTAGTCACGACGTCACACAATGGGGATATTCCGGAAGAGTTAAGGCGGGAGGTTCAGGGACGAGTATTAATCTGGATCGGACGGTGACAATTGAAGTGGGCAAGACTTATAAAATACAGGTTCGTCTTCCTAACGATCAAATTGAAGAGAGAACGGTTACTAATTCGCCCGGGGATACTTCAACGATAACCGTCAGTAGTACGTTTTCGCAAATTCCGCAGGATTACAATATTTATGCTTTTGGTGAAAGCGGCAAAAATGTTAAGAATTTTCGGGTCATGGGAATTAAGCGCGCCAATGATCTTGAGTGTGACATTACGGCCATTGAATATAACGCCAATATGTACGATACGGATACGATCGTATTGCCGGAGAGTAACGCTTCGTCTTTGTCTACGGACATTCAGCCGGTCGCTAATTTGCAGATTACAGAAGGTGTCGTTACGCTCGCCGACGGAACGATTAAAAACCAAATTGAAGTTTGGTTTAACAAACCCGATGATTCCGGCCGCGCGTTTGAGTATCGGTTCTCTACCGCGAAGATTTATTTATCCGATGACAATCAGGATTCATGGAAGCTGATCGGCCAGGCCGATGGTGGATATTTTATTTATGAAGCGGATTTGGTTAAAGGGAAGACTTATTACGTCCGTGTCACAACCGTTGCTTATAACGGTATGGAAAATAATTTCGCTTCGGCACCAACAGATAGCATCACAATTACCGCCAAGGACGTGGGCCCGGATCCGGTTGCTAATTTTAATTACACGTGGGGCGATCTGCTTCAATTAGTTTGGTCACCCAACGATGAGCCGGATTTAGGCGGATATGAAATCAGGGACAATAATGTTAATTGGGGGACGGACGATAGTCACCTTATCTATCGGGGTGCGGCCAATAAAAAAACTTTGCAACCTACCGGCCGTTCGATGGGGACGTTTTATATCCGCGCTTATAACACCTCTGGCCTATATTCCGCATCTTCAAATTCGATTACACCTACCAATCCAGCACCATCCGCGCCATCAGGATTAGGAGCTGATATTTTCTTTAACATCGCTCAAATTTATTGGAATGACGTTTCAGATATTGACATCAAAGGTTATGAGGTCTGGGCATCGGAGACCAATGCATGGGCAGGCGAGGAAGTTCTAGTCGGTAAAACATCCGGCCGTGCATTTCAATTGCAAGGTAGAAAACCCAGACAAGGAATGGCTGATAGCGCCACGTCAACGACGATCACAGATGATGCTCTTATCGGGATTGCTGATAATTATTTTAATGGCGACATTATCGAAATTGTTGCAGGAACTGGCGTAGGTCAACAAAGAACAGTTTCTGCTTTTAATGGAAGTACAGGACAAGTGACTATTTCATCGGCGTGGACAACTCAACCAGATACTACGTCGAGGTTTATTATTTATGACCGCAAGTACATTAAGGTGCGCGGATATGATTTTTATGGACAGGGGAATTTCAGCTCGGCGTTAACGATCACTTATGAGGATTTAGATGCAGATTCAATCGGAGTCACAAGTATTACACCGGAAAAAATTCTTACTCCATGTCTTTCCGCATTATCGGCAAATATGGGTTGCCTCACGGCCGGGGTTATTCAAGGTGGCTGTTTTCAGACGGGATCAGGAGGCGCCCGCACACTTTTAGATAGTTACGGGATTCGATCTTACGATTCCAATTGCTGTATGTTGTTTTCCGTATGCAATGGTGATTTTCAGTTATCAACTGCTTTAACCGGCGCAAGGATTCAGTTTAATGGCGGCGGCATATTGGGCTATGACGGATCCGGTAACAAGACCCTTGAAATTAAAAATGGTTGCTTCTGGGGACAACAGTTGAAATTGGAAGACCCTGCTTGTTGTTGTAATTATTCTTTCCTTGATTCTGGAAGATTGAAATTCCATGACGTTTACGGCGACGTTCCATACATAACAAGGATTTGTCACGGCGTTTCAGCGACGGGTGCGTTGGTCTGTCTACCGGGATGGAAGACAGAGCCAAAAATTATCGTTAGCATTAAAGATCTTCAATCATACAGTGCCGCTTCTCCATCATCTTGCCAGCGTTGGTCAGTTTATAACGATACGCCGGTTTGCTACTGCAATTCATCAATCGATTATGGCTATTGTTTTCAAGTCCATGCTTGCCTACAAACAACAGGGAGCGTCGGGAGCGAATGCACAAAGGATGTGGCTTTTGGTACTGCTGTTTGTACAGGGGCAAATGCATGCAGTGTATGTGTTCGGCATCGTTTTCAATTATGGTGCAACGCGGCATGCGCGAATTATTATTACAGCCTTATTTGTTATGCCATCTGTTATCGAGTGTTGGGTTGCGGAGTGTGGTGTGCCTGTTGTTTCAATTATACTCAGGCGCATTCCAATCTTACCGAAATGCAAACAACTCAGAGTAAGTGCGACACATTAGCTTTCCCATGTGGTTCGACTTGGGAATTGATGACATGTCAGGTCAGCTTAAGTTGGTTTGATAGCGGAATAAATTCTGGTTCTACATCAACAGTCTGTTGTCTCTGCACAATCACAATAGGAACATGCAATTTTAATCACGCGGCGACATGTCCGTCGAGCACTTGCGATATAACTTGCAATTGGACGGATAGCGTTAGTTTTACAGGGCTTCCTTCAAATGTCTATTGCTCTATTTTGTATTGGACTTTTGGAGCCTCTTGCGTTTATGAATGCCGTGTTAATTCATGCGGAACGCAGAACAGATTTGAATGTTCTTGGTTAAACGATTGCAATTCTTCGTTCTCGATATGCGTCGGTGATTGCCTTGGTGGCGCGGGAAGTAAATTGTGCTGTTGTGCATTGCCCGGAGGGCAGAGGTCTCATGCTTCTACCGTTGCAAGAAGTACGCTAGCTTTTGACACCCATGCGCAAGTTTATCGTCAGTGTGCGGCTTGTACCGTTGCGTTTTTTGGAGGAAACAATGTCAGCGTTACTGGAATTTGTCAGGCGATATGTTACTGCGTTGTTTGTTGCTCGGGGACTGCAGGCTGTTGTGCGTATACAAATCTTTACACGATAACCGATACCTATGCAACATCCTGCGTGCTGGACCCCGCAGGGTGTTTAAATTGGCTGGCTATTTCATACAACTAAATAAGGAGAAAAATGTCATGATCGACAAGAACTTAATCCGAGATGAAAAAATTAAAAACATAATTTTTGTCAGTGAAGGTGGGATCGGTAAAGTGATCGCTTCGACAGCGATCGTTAAAAGAATAAAAGAGGAGTTTCCATCGAAGAGGTTAATCGTCGTAACTGGCTATCCGGATATCTTTCTCCACAATCCGCATGTTTATCGTGTATTTCGTTTCGATAATCCGCTTCATTTTTACGACGATTATGTCACGCCGGAAAGTTATGTAATAAAGATCGAGCCATACGTGGCCTATGAGTATTTATTCGATAATGAGCATTTGATTGATATATGGTGCAAAGAAATCGGGATCGATCGTAATGGTTCGATGCCGGAAATGTTTTACCCTGAGAATGAAATTGAAGCCGGCCGGCTGTATGTCGAGAAAATAACGAATAAGTTTACAAAAGATTTTGTGTTGTTTCAGTGGGCGGGCGGCATCATTCCTCAAGAAAAAAGCGATACGGCATTTATGGATTCTCAATTACGAATGCATCGACGGTCATTGCCCAAAAATGTCGCACAGAAGGTAGTTAATAAATTGATTTCGCGCGGGTTCGTGGTGGGCGTGGTTCAGCACGAGAATTATCCGGATCTGCAGGGAGAAGGAATTGTGCGAATTAATTTTCCATTAAGGCAGAGCATTGTCTTGCTTAAATTTTCTAAAGGATTTATTGGAATTGATAGTTTTTTACATCATGCGGCCGCGGTCTGGGAAATCAAAGGAGTTGTTTGTTGGGGAGGTACGCATCCAAAAAAACTCGGATATAACTTCCATATAAATATTGCGAAAGAAGTTTGTCCGCAGCCGTTTTGTCATCGTCCGGACAGTTATCTATTTGACATGAATTCAGCAAACGGAATTTGGAATTGTCCATATTCTCAAAAATGTTTGGATCATGATGCCGACGAAATTATCCAAGAATACGAAAAGGTCGTTACCGATAATAAAGCTTTATAGATTCAGGGAAATTAATATGCCGCCAGAAGAAGAAATTCACTTAACTCTACGAGAGTTAGAAGAGATTAAAGACGATGTTGCATTTAAGGCAAAAACAACGTCAACCTTAAAGCATGTTTTAAGAAAGCTCGATTATATAAATGGGATCCGACACGATGTTAACGGATTAAAAGTACATAGGAATGTTCATTGGTTTTTGATTTCGGTGATTATAGCGAGTTTATTGGGTTTAGCATTTACGTTAATCAAAGGATAAATATGCAAAGAAATGTGTCCATGTTCCGAGTTAAAACTTTATGGGCAAAAGATGAATGGTATGTTTTGAGCCGGAAGGGAGATCATCTTCAAGAATTTGGATCTGGATTCTTTGAGGTGTATTTCCCTCAATGCAGTAAAGACGAAGAGCATGAGTTTTTAATTTCGATTAAGAAAACCACCGAACAGGAAGCGAACCTGAGGTTTGAATGGAATTTGGAAAAATTACGGTGGGATTTGTTCGATCAAGCTACCGGCAAATTAATTAAAGGGATTTATCATTGCGACAAAATTCCATTGGTTTTTCCTAAAGCTGGAAGGGACAAACCAAATTATTATAAATTTTATTGTAAACATCTAAAAAAGGAGAGCAGAAATGAATCCACTTGATTACATTAATAATTTTGCACAGCAACATGCATGGATCGGACTCGCGATTGCAATTGTTATCGCAGTTCATACCGGTCTTAAAGCATTGCGTGATGCTATCGACACTACGCCGCAGACCGATGATAATTGGTTTGAGCGAACTGTCACGATCATGGGCAAAGTCACAAGTTATTTGGCCGGTTTCCGAGCTAAGAAAAACCCTTAGACGTCTTGCCACTTAAATATCGCCTGTTGGCACAGACGATTTTATTTTTGTGCGGGTTTAAAATTTACCGCCAGAGGTTCGGCGATGCGGGGTTTTGGTTGATCACCAATAAACCTATGCCCAAAGAAATTCACGATGAGGATCTCGTGTTTGAAAATAAGAATGCCCAAAAAGGGCAAATCCGTAAAGCGAAATTGGTTTGTGATGGTGAGGTCGGCCGGGTGAAATGTCGTTGGGCATTTGATGTTCAGCCAGATTAAATGCCTTGCCAAGAGATAGAATTTATGGCCTACTCACCCCAAAAATTAAACAGGTATTTTTTAAAAGGGGGAAATAATGGCTAAAAAGCAAAAGAAAAAACTGGAACAAAAAAAGATAATTAGTGTTCCCGAAACTCGGCAGTCTTTAATGTTAAAGGCTAAAGATCAGGGCATTAAAAATTTCCGTGTTCTTAACAAGGAAGAACTTGGAATGGTTTTAGCTGAAGGGGTATCGCAAGAGCAAATTGATAATGTGGTGTCCGGGGCAGTCGCCAGATGGAAATCCGGATGGGGATCAAAAAAGGCTAAGTCATGAAAGTCAAGGCAACGATAGATATTAACATTTCAATGGGGGGCGTATCGCATGACGGCACTGGTTTGCAAGGCTATTTGCCGGAAGGAACTCGGTATGAGGATATTCTCCGAGTGTTTGGCGAGCCTCAGTTCGGTAAATCTCTAGACGGTAAAATTAAGACGGAGTGGGTCGGCAAAATCAATGGTCTTGTTTTTACGATTTATGATTATAAATCGTCAGTAGAACCAGAACAAAATACAGATTGGCATATTGGTGGGAAGAAAAAATTTACAGCAGAATTGCTTAAGATTTTCTTTGTTAAAAATATTTGTTGATTTTTTAGGTGTCCGGTAGTATGTTATAAAAGATATCAATTCGTACAAGTCCCGCGTTGAAGGGGGAATTCCCGGACTCTAAAAAAGTAAAACCTTCGTTGGGTAATAATGCCCGGCGAGGGATTTTTTGTTTTATAGAGGTTTATATGTTTAAGAAATTGTTTGCAACCTTTGGTTTCTGTCCACATTGCGGTGAAGAATTAAATAACGAAGACTATTCGTATTGCCCGCATTGCGGTGAATCATTGGATTAATAAAGTCCTGCGTTGAAGGGGTCACCTGGACGTTAAAAAAGTAAAACCTTCGTTAGGTGCATAATGCCCTGACGAGGTTTTTTATTTTTAATAATAATTTAAATAAGGGGGATGAGATGGACAACGGAAAAACTTTTCAAAATTCACAGATTATTATTTTGGGTGTTTGTATTGCAGTGGCCACGATAGTAGCGAGTTTTATTTTGAGTCAAGGAGCTTTAAAAGTTATGAAATTTGCTCAACAGGTGATCAGCGTGACTGGATCGGCTCAAAAGACTATCAAAAGTGATTATATCGTTTGGAAAGGGACATTTACTCGACGAGACGTTGATTTACCCACGGTCTATAAAAAATTACAAGAAGATTTAGAGAAGGTCAAATCTTATCTTGCTTCGAAACAAGTCAGTCCGGGCGAAATTATCGTTTCTCAGATTACAACAACGACGATTTATAAGAAGAGTAAAGAAGGCAAAGATACAAATGATATCGAGGGTTATCAATTAAGCCAAGGCATCGAAATTCGATCTAATGATATTGATAAGATCGATGCTGTCTCAAGGCAGTCAACAGAATTGATTAATCAAGGGATCATATTTGAATCGGCGGCCCCAGATTATTTTTATACGAAGCTGGATGAGCTTAAAATAGAGATGCTCGCTAAAGCCACAGAAAATGCAAAATTGCGTGCAGAAAGCATGATCAAGGCATCTGAGAATAAAATCGGTTTTTTACGTTCAGCCAAAATGGGAGTATTCCAGATCACGCCGATCACGTCCACAGATGTTTCGGATTATGGGTATAACGATACCAGTTCGTTGGATAAGAAAGTTATGGCTGTTGTATCAGCATCGTTTGCAATTGAATAGGTGTTTAAATTGATATTTATATTGTTAATGTTATAATATGTAACAAATCGTTATAGAGTTAAAATGAAAAAATTAGTTGAAACATACACTGTTGAAGAAGTAGCCGAAGCATTAAAATTGCATCCATATACTATACGTCGATTGAGCCGGGATGGTAAAATCCCGGCTTTTAAATTTGGTGGGCAATGGAGATTTCGTAAAGATGAAATCGACGCATGGCTCAAGGCACCTAAGAATAAAAAAAGAAAAGGATAGTTGTTGTTATGAAAAATTTTATCAGCAACAGTGATCGATCAAAACTTAAAGATCGTATAATTGAGCTTGTTACTAAAAGTAAAGAGTTGAAGTTCCTTGTCGGTTTTTTTTATTTCTCAGGCATTCGCGAGTTGTACGAGAGTCTGAAAAATAAAGACGGATTGGCGATCAAAGTTTTAGTTGGTCTTAATGCAGATACTTTGACAGTGGGGTTGACGGAGTATGTGGCAGATGAAACGCACATGTCCGATGAAGAGAGGGTATACAAATTTTTTGAATCGGTCAAGCGCTCGCTCAATACTGACGATTTTGATAATAAGGATTTTTATGAGCAGGTACGGTTTTTCATTGGGCTTATAAAAGATGGTCGGCTGGTCATTCGCAAGACCTACGAACCAAATCATGCAAAACTTTATATTTTTAAACTTCAGGACGATCAGGTGGGTCGCCAAAGTCTTTTTATTACCGGAAGTAGTAATCTCACACGGGCGGGATTGACCACGCAGAATGAGTTTAATGTCGAGATCAGCGATTTTGGAGTCGAGGACGCCGAGAAGTATTTTGATGATTTGTGGAGCAATGCTGTCAAAATTACGGAAGATGATGCTTTAAAACAGAGACTTGTTGAGTTAGTTGAGAAAGAAACGCATATAAAAGAAATCACTCCGTTTGAGGCATTTGTCCTTGTTCTTAAAACATATCTTGATAGTCAGAAATTCGAAGAGATTAGTAAATCTTTGATCGATCTAATGGAGGAGAAAGGATATAAATCTTTCAAGTATCAGTTGGACGCTGCCCGACAGGCTTTGGCGATCATTAAAGATAATGGCGGAGTCGTTATCGCGGATGTCGTTGGTCTTGGCAAGTCGATTATTGCTAGTTTGGTTGCGCGTTCATTGGGTCGTCGGGGTATTATCATATGCCCACCGGGGTTGATTGGTGACAGGAATAAAGAATCTGGTTGGCAGAAATACTCGGATGAATTTGGTTTGCATGATTGGGAGATTCGTTCCTCAGGCGACTTGGATCAGGTGGCAAAATTTGTTCAAGACAGGGCGGATATTGAAGTCGTGCTTGTTGATGAGGCACATCGTTTTCGCAATCAGGATACTAAAGATTATGAGCATTTAAAAAATATTTGTCGCGGACGAGTTGTTATTCTTCTTACAGCAACGCCTTTTAACAATACTCCCGATGACATTTTATCTTTGCTGGAATTGTTTATTGTTCCGAAGCGTTCCCGCATTACACTCGAGGATGACCTTAGAGCTAAATTCAGAATGTACCGAAGTTTGTTCGATGCACTTGCCTTCATAAAGAAGAATTATAATTCTTCCTCTGCAGATAAGCGGAATAAAGCTCAGCGGCTTTATGAAAAATATTTTGGTGAATCGGCGATGTCTCTCGTAAAGGTGAAAGATCGTGCGCATTATCTTTCTCGGCAGATTCGTAATGTCATTGAGCCGGTCACAATAAGACGAAATCGTCTCGACCTTCAGAATGATCCAGAATATAAAAAAGAAGTCAGCCAGCTATCTTTAGTTGATGATCCTCAGGAATGGTTTTTTGAACTGACGGAAGAACAGTCCAGATTTTACGATGAAATTCTTGAGACGTACTTCGCTGATCCAGATGAAGGAGGACGTTTCAACGGAGCGATTTATCGTCCATTCGAATATCAGGAGGATATCCAGCTTGACCCGAAAAAGAAAATGACTGAAGAAGAAAACACGCAGTTCCAACAACAGCGTAACCTTTTTGATTTTATGCGACGGATGCTAGTCAAACGTTTTGAGAGTTCATTTGGGGCTTTCCATCAAAGTATTCTTAATTTTTTGGGTGTTCATGAAAAAGTCAGCCGTTTTATTGAGAAGTCAGGGGGGAAGTACATTCTTGATCGAGGATTGATTGAAACTATTTATGACAGTCATATCGACGATATTGAGCAAAGATTAAAAGATTACGCCATGAAACTCGAAGATGGTGACTATCCAAAAAACAATCGCGTTTATGAGGTGAACTCATTCGCTCGAAAAGAACAATTTCTCAAAGACATTCAGTCCGATATTAAAATGTTTCAGGAATTAAAAGATAGACTTTCATCCCTTCAACTGGTTGATAGAGATCCTAAGGCCGCCTGTTTGGTTGAGCAGGTGAAAAAGGTCCTTAATACTAAACCCGAGCCCGGCGAGCCGAAGCGGAAGGTCATTATTTTTTCAGAGTACGGTGATACGGTGAGCCATGTATATGAAAAATATTTAAAGAATGCTTTTCGAAATCGTGTCTTGGTAGTGGAAGGAAGTTTGTCTGCTGGGAAGATTAAAGAGATAAATCATAATTTTGATGCTTCGTTAAAAGATCAGTCAGATGATTTTGATATTTTGCTATCTACGGATAAAATTTCTGAAGGTTTCAACTTAAACCGCGCGGGGATGATCATCAATTACGACATCCCCTGGAATCCAGTTCGAGTTATTCAGCGTGTTGGACGTATCAATCGAATTAGCCGTAAGGTATTTGATAAACTTTTCATTGTGAATTTTTTTCCTACAGAGCGGGGTGCCAATATTGTACGAAGTCGTGATATCGCCCAACACAAAATGTTTCTTATTCACAATACACTCGGAGAGGATTCTAAGATTTTCGATGTGGATGAAGAACCAGCTCCGGCGTCGCTTTTTGCCCGGATTAATCAAAGCCCCGATAAGTTACAGGAGGAAAGTTTTTATACCCGCGTTCGTCGCGAGATGGCTCGTATATCAAGCGAGCATCCCGAGGTTTTAAATAGTATTGCTGAATGTCAGGCGCGGGTGAAAGTGGCAAAGAAATTTAAGGAGAATTCGCTTCTGGTTTTTATCCGGAAAGGCAGACTTCATGTTCGCGAGGTTATTCCTGCCAGTGGATCAGAGGAGAGTACGGTTCAAGCCTCAACGCTTGAGGATGTGTTTGACAGGATCGTCTGCGGGCCGGAGGAAAAGGCTGTGATTTTAAGTGATAGTTTTTGGGATAGATACCAGAAGGCCAAAGATTTTCGCGAACAGCATACAACACCACTTAGTGATATTAGCCTTGAGAAGCGAGCGTTTAATAGTATCAGTACGCTCTTGAAATCGCCTTGGGAGGAGTTGATGCCTCACTTGGTTTTTTTACGGATGCTTCGTGAGGATATTAGCGATTATGGTACACTTCCAGATTTCACATTACGTCGCTTGGCTAATTTTGAGTCTGGAACGGATAAGGATCGAGCGCGCTCAATTCGAGAGATTGCGGAAATCCATCGAGAACTTGGAGACGGCTATCTCAATAAGGAAAAAGCACGATTGATCGACATCCGGAGAGAAGTAATTATTGCGATCGAAAATCAAAATACTACAGAGTAGATTAGTCAATGCCACGAGAAACATTACAGGATATTATTGAATCATTCTCCCCTGAGAAGCTAATTACGTTTTTCCGTCGAAAATCCAATAGCTTCCGGCAAGTCCGCGAAGAGTATCCGGATACTGTTAAAGATCAATTGCGTGATGTAACCAAGATTGGTGAAATCAAGTTTCCGGATGTTTCGGAAAGTAAACTTATTGTTGTCACTGCACGGGCCGTCAAGCCGCTCTCGGAAAGATCTGGGAAGAGAGCGCAATATGATTTGGGTAAGAAAATGCTCGCGGCTGGGTATTACGATGCTGGTATCTTTGTTTTTTATGATACGCAAGGCGCATTTCGATTCAGTTTGATTTATCCGCAGTATGTTGGTCGTCATAAACAGTGGAGTAATTTCCGACGTTTTACCTATTTCGCCGGGCCGGGCCTTGCCAATAAAACTTTTATCAAACAGCTCGGCGAAGGTGATTTCACCACGCTTGATAGTCTCAAAGAATCATTTTCTCTGGCCAAAGTCACGAATGATTTCTATAACGAATTCAAAGGTCAGTTCGAGAAATTGTGTGATGGGGTTAAGGCCGGTTATGGAAAACTAGATACCGGTGAGGTTAAAGACTTCGCTCTTCTTTTTGTGATCCGCGTCATTTTTCTTGGTTTTATTCAAAAGCGTGGCTGGATTGGAGATGAAGAGAAATTTTTACCAAATTTTTTGGCCGAATACACCAAGAAAGGTTTCGGTCGGGACTTGTTTTATAACAAATGGCTTGAACCACTTTTTTTCGAGGCATTGAACTCACCACCAGGTACCAAAGTTGCATATCGAGTCAATGAATTTCCTGATCATATCGAAAAAGCGTTACAAATGGCCCCTTACTTAAATGGTGGACTTTTCGAACGCCGTGATCGTGATGGTAAAAGCTGGATTATATCCGATACTGCCATAAAAGCTTTCTTTGATTTTCTTTTTGCCTACAATTTTACCATCGAAGAGAATACCCTTTACGACGAGGAATTGGAACTTAATCCTGAGTTCTTGGGGATTATCTTTGAGCGGTTGGTCAACAAGGAGAATGGTTCTGTTTATACCCCGCGCACGGAGGTGGACTTTATGTGCCGCATGGCGCTGGTGAAGTGGTTGGAGAAAAACAACACGACCAAGATTGCTTTGAAGGATTTATATGAACTGTTCTTCAGGGAGGGTGGACCCGATGCGTTGGAAGATCATCAACGGAGAGGAGATTTTACAGCTACGCAGAAAAAGGATTTAATTGATCTTCTGGAAACAATGACTGTATGTGATCCCGCGGTAGGTTCAGGAGCATTTTTGGTCGGTATGCTTCATGTGTTAGATGATGTTGAACAAGAATTGCGCGGTAGAGTTAGAGATCAATCGTATAAATTAGACTCATTTGATCGAAAACAACGTATTATTAGTCGCTCTCTTTATGGTGTTGAGGTTAAGGGTTGGGCGGTCTGGATTACCCAGTTGCGTTTGTGGATCACGCTGTTCATTGACGCTCCAGAGAATATGCGGACATCTTTTGATCCTATCTTACCGAGTCTTGATTTTAAAGTGCGTCAAGGCGACTCCCTTGTTCAACGGATAGGAAAAAAGATGTTTCCGGTTAGCGGTCATGCTGACATACCCTCGGCCGCCAAAGCAAAAGTAACCAAGTTGAAGGAATTGAAGGCTGAGTTTTTTCAAAACAAACACAAGGATGGATGGGAGATCAAGCAGACTGAATATCGTGTTTTCAAAGATATACTTCATGCAGAAATTGAACAGAAGAGAAAAAATTTACGCGATTTAGGTGAGAAACCTAATGAGCAGAGTGATTTATTTGGAGGGGATGAAAAAGAACGTCAACAGAAGCTGGTTTTTTTCAAAGAACGGATTGATGTTTTGAAATTTGAGATTCAAGAGCTTCAAGAAGAAATGCAGGCTTTGGGTGAAGAGCGTCCACTAGTTTGGAATATTGAGTTTGCGGAAATCTTTTTTGATAAAGGTGGTTTTGATATTATTATCGGTAACCCACCATATGTTCGTCAGGAAGCGATTTCAGATCCCTTAGGCAAGATTAAGAACGCTAAGGAATACAAGGACGCATTAGCCGAGATGGTACAGGGCGATTTTTCCCGTGAGTTCAGGAAGGAAAAACTAAATGCCCAGTCTGATCTCTATACCTATTTTTATATTCGTTCCCTTCGTCTTCTCAATGAGAAAGGCGTCCATGTTTTTATTTGCTCTAACTCGTGGCTGGATGTCGGATATGGGACTTGGCTTCAAAAATTTCTTCTGAATTATGCCCAGGTTCATTTTATTTTCGACAATCATTCCAAACGTAGCTTCGCGGCCGCGGATGTGAACACAATCATCAGCGTCATTGGTGCACCAATTAAAAAAGCTATCAAAGATCATATGGTTAAGTTTGTAGCCTTCAAACTTCCTTTCGAGGAGGTAATTTTCACGGAAAATCTGCTGGAGATAGAAAGAGCCCGTACGATCGAGGCTAATGAGAAGTTTCGCGTATATCCGATCACTAATGATGATTTGTTTAAGAGTGGGCTTGAGGTAGATGAGGATGTTGGGATTGCGGCCATGGGTAAGTATATCGGAGAGAAATGGGGAGGTAAATTCCTTCGTGCACCGGATATTTTTTTTACAATCCTTAATAAAGCTAATGACAAATTGACTCGGCTTGGTGATATTGCTGATGTTCGTCGTGGTTTTACGACAGGCGCGAACGAATTTTTTTATTTAGACGAAGAAATGATTAAAGGGATGGAGATTGAAAAAGAATTTCTCAAGCCAGTGATAAAAAGTCCAAGGGAATGTCAAAGCATTCTGGTTAATCCTAAAGGGCTTCAGCTTAGAGCATTCATATGTAATAAAACAAAAACGGAACTTAAAGGTACTCAAGCACTCAAATATATAGAGTCAGGAGAGAAGGTTGAAATTGAAGTCCGTCAGGGCTCTGGGAAGGGAAAGAAAATAAAAGGTTATCAAAATCTTGAAACCATTAAGGGTCGAAAATATTGGTGGCATATTGGAGAGCAGGACGGGAATATTTTTTGGGTGAAAGAGATCAATGATCGATTAGCTGTTTTTCTTTCAAAGGACAAAATGTTAGCGGATTGTCGGTTGTATTGTGCGGAAGTTAGTGAAGATATTGCGCTCTATTGTAATTCCACGCTCTATGGTTTTTTCTCTGAGGTTATGACGCGGTCTGGTTTGGGACTTGGAGCGCGAAGCTTGATGGTATTTGAGGTTCAAAATTCTAAAGTAATCAGAGATTTACCATTAAAGACATCAGAATTTAAGGATTTGCTGTCACGAGAAGTCGGATCAATCTTTGAGGAGTGCGGCCTTGACCGGAAATGTGATATCCGTGATCAAGAACCGCGACCTCTTCCAGATCGTAAGCGTTTAGATGACATCGTTTTTGATGTTATTGGCCTCACCGCCGCAGAACGCAAAGAGGTTTATTGGTCAGTTTGCGAACTCGTCAAAAATCGTCTTGATAAGGCGGGGAGTGTGTGAGGGATAAACACTTTGGGGATGTCCAGCGCAACCCGAATTAATTGAAATTTAAACAGCGACTTTTAAATAAGATTAAAAATTATTTCAGAAGGTGATGATTATGAGTTTAAAATTTGAAAAGTTAAATTTATTTTTCGATAGAATTAAGACTGTCGGATTTTGGCAAAGAATTTTTGATTGGCGACAGATAAGAACTTTAAGTTACGATGCTTATGAAGAATTTAAAGAGTTGGAGAGTTCCCTTGGGCGAATCGCGTTAGAGGCAGATCAATCCAAGAATTTAATTGCAGTATTGAACAATGACATTGATCATCTTAAGGCAGATAAAATAAAATTAGAAAGTTCTCTGCAAACTATTAATGAAAAATGTGTGGGGATAGGGGCAGAACTTTCTGATTCCAAATCATTGGTGGCTTCAAAAGAAGAGACCATCAGACAATCTTTAAAAAAGATAAATGAGCAAGAAATTTCTATAACTGCGTTAGACGGAAAAATAACTAATTTGAGTAGTGAAAACTCACAGCTTAAGAAAGAGCTTTCGGATGTTAAATCCTCTGAAGCTTCAAAAGAAGAGACTATAAGACAATCTTTAAAGCAAATAAATGAGCAGGGAATTTCTATAACAGTATTGGATGGTAAAATAACAAATTTTACTGGGGAGAATTCTCTGCTTAAAAAAGAACTTTCCGATGTTAAATCGTCTGCGGCTTCAAAAGAAGAAACAATTAGGTTGTCAGAGAGAAAAATAAATGATCAAGAGAAGGAATTAGCCATATTGAAAGAACGAATTAACCAGCTTTCAAACGAAGTTTCCCAATTAAAACAAAAAAATACTGTTCATGAACAAACCGAAGCCGACAGAAAGATTCATTATGAAAAGGAGGTTGCGACGCTCACGACAATAACAGAAAAAATTCAAGATGAGCGTCAAAAGGAAATAAATGACCGTCAAGCTGATGAAATTGCTCGTTTAGAAGGGATGAAGGAAACATGGGGTAAGCATCAAGAAAATGTTAAAAATATTATTAAAACAATATGTCAAAAACATACCATCGAATATATAGAACAAGTTCCTTTTAAGGGCAGCCCTGATAACACAATCAGAATATGTGAAGAGTTTGTTATCTTTGATGCTAAAAGCCCTTCTTCGGAAGATCTTAAAAATTTTCCACTTTATATCAAAACCCAAACGGAATCTGTTAAAAAATATATAAAAGAAGATAGCGTGCGCAAAGATATTTTCCTTGTCATTCCTTCGAACACTGTTGATGTTATTGAATCATTCAGTTATAACATGGCTGATTATAATGTTTATATTGTAACCATTGATGTACTAGAGCCGTTAATACTAACACTCAAGAAAATCGAAGAGTATGAATTTGTTAATCAGTTAAGTCCGGAAGAACGAGAGAATATATGTAGGGTCATTGGGAAATTTGCCCACATGACTAAGAGAAGAATTCAGATCGATCATTTTTTTGCTCGTCAATTCCTAGATATACTCACTAAATGTGAAACTGATCTTCCTGGAGAAATTTTAGAAAAAGTCATTGAGTTTGAACAATCCGAAAAGTTAAACCCACCTCAAGAAAAGCGTGCTAAACAAATTCTTACACAAATTTTAGAAACTGATAGTGGGAAGATTCAAAAAGAGGCGGAAGCGAAAGCCATTATATTCCCGACATCATTGCAGAAGAATCTTAAAAGCATTCCTCTTTATGAAGGAGAGGATTCGGGTTAATATTTTACTGCTTCGGATTTGATAGTTTTGTAAATTATAATGGAAGGCATAGCATGAAGCTGTCAGAAGTGCATATTGAAAATTTTAGGTCTTTTTTGGATGAGACTATTCGAATTGATGACTATACTTGTTTAGTGGGCCCCAATGGTTCTGGCAAATCAACCTTACTTATGGCCATCAACGTGTTTTTCCGGAATATCGTCTCCAATACAGATCTATCTAATCTTTCGAAAGAAGATTTTCATCATGGTGATACGACCAAGCCAGTGAAAATTACGCTTACTTTTGATAATTTATCGGCTGAGGCACAAGAAGATTTAAAGAATTATTATCGGCAAAGTAAGTTGATCGTTTCTGCAATTGCTCGATGGAATGACGATGCTCAATCCGCGACAGTAGTTCAAGTGGGGTCTCGCTATGTGATGGCTGATTTTAAGAGTTTCTTTGAGTTAGAGAAAAAAGGGGCTAAGGCAAATGATTTAAAGGCTGAATACCAAAAGTTTCGAGAGAAATATAAAGATCTACCCTTGGCGAGTTCCAAAGACGATATGCGGGAAGCGTTACAATTGTATGAGACTGCACATCCTGAGCTTTGTGAGTTGGCTGAAAGCAGTGACGAGTTTTATGGTTTTACGCGAGGTTCAGGACGTCTTTCAAAATATATTCAATGGGTTTATATTCCAGCAGTTAAGGACGCCGCATCCGAACAAGATGAGGGTAAGAAAACAGCTCTCGGGCAATTACTGGAAAGAACTGTACGGACGAAAGTTGATTTTCAAGACCATATAAAAAAACTTAAAGAAGAAGTTGCAAAAAAATATGAAGAAATTATTTCTGCAGAGAAAGGATCTCTGATTCAAATTTCCCAATCGTTAACAACAAAATTAAAAGAATGGAGCCATCCAAGAGCGATGGTCGATCTCAATTGGAACTATGATAAGGAAAAAGCAGTTTCGATTAGTCAACCTGTTGCTAGGGCGACAATTGGCGAAGATAATTTTGTTGGTGACGTATCTCGTTTGGGGCATGGGCTACAAAGAGCTTTCTTGGTTGCTTTACTTCAAGAACTTTCCATGGCGCAGAACGAAAGCGTCCCAAAGTTAATTTTAGGATTTGAAGAGCCGGAATTATATCAGCATCCACCACAGGCCCGGCACATGCAAAATGTTTTAGAAAAATTGTCATCAGAAAATTCTCAGATTATTGTTACAACCCATAGCCCGTATTTCGTTCCCGGTAAGGGATTTGAAAACGTAAGAATGACGCGTAAGGAAAAAATGGGTTTCAAAACCATAGTCAGACATCTAATGCTTAGTGATTTGGAGAATAGTATTGCGTCTGCTTTAGGAGAAAAACCAAAATCAATTTCATCTCGAATAGCAAGTATTGAACAAATAATGCAACCTTCCCTAAAGGAGTTGTTTTTTACTCCAAATGCAATATTTGTGGAAGGAGCTGAAGACGTGGCTTTTCTTTTTACATATTTGGATTTGTTAGATCTGGTTTCAGAGTTTAGGTCTTACGAGTGCCATTTCATAACTGTTGGTGGAAAAACCAACATGAGCAGGCCTTTGGCCGTGGCAAAAGCTTTTTCGATCAATACATTTGCGATCTTTGACGGAGATAATGACGCATCAAAAAACGAAGATATTGCAAAAAATCGTCGAGATAATAGTTGTTTACTCAATCTTATTGGTTTGAAAGGATTTGATCCTCTTTCAAAGAATATTATCTGGGGAGATAACGTGGTCATGTGGCCAACTAATATCCGGGATGAAATTAAATCAAATTTTGGACAAGACAATTGGGATAAAGCCATTGACGAAGTCAAGAAGGAAAATGACTGGCAGGAGATTAGTAAAAAAAATTCTCTGTTAATTGCGGCCACTGTCGAGAATCTTTGGTCAAAGGGTATTAAATCTTCACATTTGGAGCAAATATGTTCCAAAATTATTAAGTTTGCAAAGGCTTCCGCGTAGAGATCAGAGTGATATGTTAAAAGAATCCAAAATAATCGAATTCAAGAAATCCACCGCTGAGGTTAAAGCGGCGGAAGAATTTTTAGCTGAAATCCGAAATAAATTAACGGTCCCGAAGGTCGCTTTAGAAAAACTTGCCAAGGGTGAGAAGGTGCCAAAAAAATTTCTCGGATTAGCTTTGAAGGAATTAAAAGCGATTACAAGTTTATTAAAGACGAGGATACGATAGTGGAACCCATAGCATGGGTATTTATTATTATTTGTGGAGTTGGCGCCATTGTTGCCGGTGTGTTTGGCATTGCAGTGCTCATCATGGGTTGGTGGTGGATGGTTCCGCTACTCTGCGCTTTAGCGGGGGGCTGGATTGGTTTCTTTTTTGGTCTTGGGTTGGACGTGGTTATTTTAATAATTATAGGAATCTTTAGTTCATTTAAAAAAGAGTAGTGAGATCGCGGAGTGATTGTTTTTTTTGCACATCGTCGAGAGATGTGATGTGCAAAAGACGTTTCACATTTAATTGGCGGAGAATCGTGGGATCATTGCAATTTTTTATTTTTTCGATATACTGACTCGGTAAGCAATCAGCTATTTTTAGTAGTTTTGAAATGCGTTTTCGGTGTATGTTTAATTTGCCGGCCGCGGAGAGGTACGTTTCATTCGGGTTGGCATTTATATAAGCTTTTACCTCAAGAGCTTCGTGTATTACATTAATGGGAATAGTGGGTTCATTGGTGGGTCTCTGAGGCAATGGAAAGTCAAGTGAGGCCTCAAGTTTGCCATAGCGTCTTCGGTGAAATGCTATAACTAATTGAATTCGTTGGGGTTGGCAGACTCGACTTTTGTCCATCAATAGACCCCATATGTTGTTTTGAGCGTATAAAGTCTCCCAACCATTTATGTTCTCAACGACTTGCAGAGGTTCGAACCGATTATGGAGGCTTTTTATTTCTGGAGCAAGTCCTAAAAGGAATGCTTTATTATTCTCGACGGGGATGTCGAGTATTTGATCTTGAAGTCTGAGGTTCGAACTTAACTCTGCGGTGATGCTTTGTTTGACTTGCCAATCGCCTTCCTGAAACCGTTTCTTAGCTGATTCCGCGAAATCAAAG
>OBEQ012538456.1_pt1 | contig 47842 bp, 44 predicted proteins | sample 1670901 | NCBI WGS metagenome assembly OBEQ01 (sample SAMEA104232315, study PRJEB22302) | groundwater metagenome | biome: forest; feature: aquifer; material: groundwater | place: USA | collected 2011-08-07 | depth 5.4 m
GGACAGACCAGATGATACAGTATGCAGTTGACATTGTGTCGTTTCCGTATGTGTTCTGCCATATGTGGCAGTATACCATCTCCTGATCCCTAGGCGACACCGCCCCGGAGCAGAGCTCCGAGGAAATCTATTTGATTATATTCCCCCGCAATATCCATGTCAACGCCTCATCGACTCTTACCTTTATAATCTTCCCAATCATATCTTCCGTCCCCGAGAACTCTACGATCTTCATCTCCCGAGAATTGCCGACACACATTTTTTTGAATGGCAAATATTTTTCAACTAACACTTCGACGGTTTTCCCAAGATACACCTGATTTTTTGCAAGCGTCTGATCCTCCATCACATCCTGTAAATATTCCCAACGTCGTTTCTTTTCTTCACGCGGGACATCGTCTTGCCAGAGCCTCCCAGCAACCGTGCCCGAGCGCGTTGAATATTGAGCGTTATACGAAATATCAAACCCAACCCGTTTATAGAGATCGATGGTTTCCATAAATTCTGCTTCGGTCTCGGAACAAAACCCTACAATGATGTCTGTACCGATCGCAATTGTCGGCCGAACTTTTTTGACCTTCTCAATAATGTCAAAATACTGCTCCCGCGTATACCGACGGTTCATCTTCTTAAGCACCCGATCTGATCCGGCCTGCACCGGAAGATGCAAGTAACTCAAGTGCTTGGGAAGCGCCAATGCATCAATCACTTCGTCGCTCATGTCTTGAGGGTTGGGTGCTGTAAAGTGAATGCGTTCAAGTCCCTCGAGCTGATTCATTTCCCATAGGAGTGCGGCAAAGCCATCGCCGTAGGGATTACCCACAGACTTTTCCGCAAGGTCTGCGGGTCGATAGGTGTTCACGTTCTGCCCCAAGAGCGTAACCTCGAGCGCGCCGTTTGCGACCGCCTCTTTTACCTCAGAAAATATTTCGATTAAAGCCCGGGAGTACATGCGTCCCCGCGAAAACGGTACCACACAAAACGTGCAGTAGTTGTCGCATCCACCCGAGATCGAAACAAATGTCTGGAACGGGTTGGTTCGACGTGATGGTTGAATTTTTAAATAGTCTTCTTTTTCATCCGTAGAATTGGCAATATCAGGACGCACCGAACTAATCCATTGTGGAAACTGTGGGAGATCCTTAATTGGAAAATAGAAATCCACGTCTGGCATTTTTTCGCGGAATATCCCTTTGACATCGCGCCCGGGCATACACCCGGTCACTGCCAATACCATATCGGGTTTTTCTTTTTTCATTTCCCGAAACTCCCGCATTTTTCCGAAGACTCGGTCCTCGGCTGTCTGTCGAATTGAGCACGTGTTAATCACAACCACATCACTCCCATTGGGCTCGCTGGACTCCTGCATACCCATGGACTCCAATACGCCAGCCACCCGTTCGGAGTCGTTTTTATTCATTTGGCAACCGTACGTAATGATGTGGTACTGGAGAGACATATTCAAGCAGTATACTGGAAATCACTAAAAAGAAAAAGACCAACGATACGCCCCCTGTGCCGTACTCGTCGGTCTCGATAAACTGTGAACATCACTCATCGTCGGGGATGTCGCCCAGGATGAGGACATCGCCATACTCAACGTCCTTGATGATGCTACGAACGTTGAGTCCGGCACTTTTGGGGCATCCTTTGAGGCGACTCTCATGAGAAATCCTCACAAACTCATTTGCCTTCAACGTCATCGTACGCTCCCGACAAAAATCGCTGATCACGACCGATGTCGCGGGCATACGGCCATCACTGGTGCGTGCCACCACGAGCAAATCGTAGCGACTGACGGGAGAAAGGATACTGGGAAGAATCCATACTCCAGCCTCTGGCGTGCGGAAACATCCATACTGCTCCACAAACGATGTCCCGGCCGCCTGATCGATGAGCGTAAGACAATCCTTCCAGGGCAGCGATATGCGTTTCTCGCATTGGGTAAGAAACGTTGCGATCGCCCCAGGGTGGGCGTTGTGAAGATGACTCATCGCATATTCCACCGCAGCTTGCTGTGCGTCGGCTAGAGAGACCGACATGGCACCACTAGCTGTTGCTAATGCGCTGCAACTCAAAAACCGATCCCGGAGTGGATGTTCGTGCACTCTCTGCATACGGGTCTCTTCGAGACCCACCACAACGCCCGCAACAACTGCGGCAATCCCTTTGGCAATAATGCTCGGGACAATGTGACGTCCTCCCAGTACGGGGCCTAATGCGCTGTGAGCGAGTAATTCAGAAAATACGAGCGGAGAAATGAGCTCAAAAGAAGAAATCACCAGATAACATACTCCTGTTGCCTCTTCCCAAAATATCTTTCCGGTCGCCCCATCTTTGCCCATGCCTTCGAGCCAATCGGTGTAGCCCGAACGCTCGAGATCTTCGCTACTACAGAGCACCACCATCGTAGAACGAAAACTACCCATGACACTCTCTGTGGCCAACACCGATCGCATCACGATACCACCAACAACCTCTTTGAGTGCCTTGGCCGTGAGCGATCCACCAACACCCACAACAAATCGTTGTGAGAAATAGAAGATGTGCCCACCGCTGGTCGTGAGGACGGGCTTCACCATCTCGGTAGCCGGGATGGCAATCATCGGCAACATGATCTTCGCTTCAGGGCCTTGAGCATACACACTGGGTAGCATGATGCTGAACCAAAGCATTGCAAGAATGAAACTGTTCACGATTCCTCCTTATGTTCTACCTTCACGCCACACCCTATCACATCCGATCCACAAAAACAACCTCCTTACAAACCTCTTAAGGGCGGTGGAGGCGCACTCTTCTTGATAGCGAGGACTGTTTGAGCCAACCGCCCTTACCCTCAACGCCAGACCCCCATCCTCATCCAACACTGGTAGTGATGGAAAAGAATGGGGGTCAAATTTGTCATGTCCCTTCGAGGAGCACATGAACCGAACTACACTAAAAAAGTACAATCATGATACGAAATACAACTTTATCGTGATCCCACCGATTGGATTGCTACCACCGATGATTGCGGTCGAGCACCCTGTTGTTCATCGGTCTGCTTTCCCCAAATCGCAAACCCACCCGTTATCATTAATAAAGCATAGACCGTTAATCGAAAACCGAATCGATGATACAACTTATTTTGTAGATTCTTTTTTTGTTTTTTCATATGATTTGGCGAAATCATGCCGCGCACTGTCGATTCAACGGAATCGTGTCGCGTATCGTCCATTGAAACGCGACCGGAAGCGCGGCGCTTATTAATTATTTTCGATTGCAAAGGCATGTGGCATCACTGGGTGTCGACGCAGAAGTACTGTTCGTACCATTTGAGGATGCAGGGGTTGTGGTACTCGTGGAAGATGTTAAACCGGTATTGCTCGTAGTCGATGTAGAACTCGTCGGTGATCCTTCAGGCACCACAACCGTCTTACAAACACGCGTCTCGCTGCCCCCATTGGATGCAATCCCCAGCTGCGCGGGGACCGTTACGCACACTTCGGCCGCACCACTCTTGGGGCATTGGAATGATACTTTTTTACTTGCGGAAGCGTTCGGTGCCAATGATGGAATGAGTTGTTCACCTAATAGGATACTGTTACCGCCGCTGTCTGTCATAAAAATTTTGAATGGGGTGTTCAGCGAAGATACGGTACCGCGATTACGGGCTTGTGTTTCAATTGAGATAAATACTTGCTGCGCACTATCAACAAACGCATTGACCGAAAAATTTTCGATCACGAGTTGAGCAACACCGGCAATGGCAATACGAGCGCTGGTAGCCGGTAGGACGAATGGAGATAATGTCGCTGACTGAATAGCGCTAGAACCACCCTTCGAGGTGTTGCTGTGGGTATTCTCTAAAAAATTATTTGTTGTCGATGGTATCGATGGTGCTGAAGGAGAAGATTCCTTGATTGTCTGAACCGTCGAACGAGATGATGCTTGTGATACATGAAATGATTTTAACGACACTCCTCCCAACACGCGTACAATAGTTAAAACTTCGGCACCCGTATTGGTGGGATCAGGTTCCCCCTTCAATTGACTCAGAATCGAACGCAAACGAGAAAGGATGGTTAATTCCTCGGGAGAGTTACTTTGCAAGCTCGATGAACGCTCTACCCCGGTCTGGGCCTGTGTCCGTAATTGTGGAGCTTTCCCTAAATTTTTAACAATAAAAAACCCGCCCAATCCGGCGAGGAAAATAACAAAAAAATGAATAAATTTAATGCGGGGACGTTTTTGAGTCCGCATAGGAGTATTTTTATGTTGTTATTTATTTTGTGTACTTTTGTATTATATCACATTATCGGCTTTATTTCAAGATGCCGTTATCCCCAGAACCCTACCCATCCTCCCCTTTAATAAAGGGGAGGCACTGAGGGGTTTTATTTTGTATCCTTCAACCCCCACAGTACCGGTATAGAAATGATAACAATGAGCCCCCCGAGGATGGGAAACAACTCAGCATATCCAACGGTACGCAACAAAACGGTAGCAAACAAGGGTCCAATCACGTATGCCAATAGCCACACGATATGAAAAATATTAATGACGACAATGTCGTCGGAGTCGACATGTTTATAAAAATACGAATCACGCATACTCTCCACAATGCTCGCTCCTATCCGTGTTACGAACAGTACAATCATCCACCAAGCGATCGAAGCACCCGGAATCCAGTTGATTGCAACGCTGGATATCGCCATCAGCCCGAGGCCTGCACATAACAATTCTTTTTCTCCCAACCATCGATCGGCAATACGCCCTGCGGGATAGGCAAATATGATGAATGGCAGAAGCATCACTGAAAAAATAATCCCGATCGTACTCCATGAAAAACCAATCACCTGGGAAAGATGGAGCGGCAGGTAGATCACCATCCATGAGTAGAACAATTGGAGAACGAACGCGATGGTAATAATTCTCCACAAGGAATCATGCGAGATAATATTGACGATCCCCTTCCAGAGTTTCCCATGGTCATGAATCGTTCGATCATCGGACGCCTTCCAAACGGTGGGGAAAAAAAATACAACCGGGACTAATAAAAAAAAGCTGACGGCAAAAACTTTTTCGACCCCATACCCATCACCAATCACTCCCATCACAATGGGAGAAAGAACCCATCCCAAATTCATCATCGTCAAGTACCATCCCCGTTGCGTCCCCGTTTTTCGATTCGTTGTATGCTGTTCCATGGCAAGATCAAACCCCAGCGTGACAAGCCACAGCGTCACCGTCAGGAGTGCAAAGCCGATGATGGCAAGCCACGATGGAATTGGTAATGCCAGAAGCAGCGAGCTGGCTGCTAATATTAATGTAAACAATGTGAAGCTATTGCGCTTCCCCCACGAGCGGACACACAACGGCAACAGGAGTATCGCACCAATCCCCAACACGTACGAAACGGTGAACAAAAGACCCACATGATCTTGGCCAACTCTTTCTTGTAGAAACGAAGATTGAATATACGCCGGTACGGCAATCGCAAACGAAAATAAAAAAACGAGAACGTGAATTCTGCGGAGGATGAGTTGAGATACAGTTTGTGAAGGGGTGCGTGCCATAAGCACTCGGGACGCTCAGCGCCCCAATTGTCACGAGAAGCGTGACGAAAAAAATGGCAAAGAGACATTATGCGGCGCTTCGTCGCTCTTTCGATTCTGCTTGAATGCGTTTAAGAAATTCTCCCAACGTGATACTCAAGAGCTCTTCTTGACCACGAACGCGCACTGAGAGATCACTGGAAGGCGACCAAGCATGGCCCTTGGGGGCTTCACGCTCTCCAATCACGATCATGTAGGGAATTTTTTCTTTTGCGGCCTGACGAATCTTGTAGCCGACGCTTTCATTGGCGTCGCGGTGTTCGGTACGGATTCCTGCGTCAACCAAAAGCTTGTGAAGGGCTCCGCCGGCGGCGGTAAAATCTTCACCAACCGGAATCACAGCGACCTGCACTGGCGATAACCACACCGGGAATGCGCCGGCAAGATGTTCTATTAAGACAGAGGCAAATCTCTCGATAGATCCCATAATCGCAGCATGGATCATCACAATTCTCTCATGCTCACCCTTCTCGTTTACGCAGAAAAGATCAAAGCGCTCTGGGAGGTTCATATCAAGCTGAATGGTGGCGACCTGCCACTGACGTCCGATCGAATCATTGGCCATAAAATCAATCTTCGGTCCGTACATGGCGGCTTCGCCGACTCCTTCGTAATAATCTGCTCCGCGTTCTTTAGCAATATCGCGCAACGCATCTTCGGCCGATTGCCAAACCTCTGGCGTGCCCAAATAATTTTTCATTTCTTTTGGATCATGCAGAGAAAGTCTTGCCCGAAGCGTAAAGCCGAAGGTTGAATAAAAGCGAGTAACCATGTCCCATATCTTAAAGAACTCTTCTTTGACCTGGTTATATCGACAAAAAACGTGCGCATCGTCTTGGGTGATACAGAGTACTCTCGAGAGCCCAGATAGTTCACCGCTCTGCTCATCACGATATACCATGGTCGTCTCGGCATATCGTTGAGGCATGTCGCGGTAACTGCGCTGGAGGTGATTAAATATCTGTGTATGATGTGGACAGTTCATCGGCTTCATGGCGTACTCGTGCTTCTCGCGAGTAACAATCTTAAATAAACCATCGGCAAACTTTGCCCAGTGCCCACTCGTCTCATAGAGGCTCCGCCGAGTAATGTGCGGGACGGTCACTTTCTCGTACCCCTTTTCGCGACGTAATTCCCAAACAAAATTATTTAATTCTTCGCGCAGAATCGTTCCTTTAGGAGTCCACAACGGCAATCCCGGTCCGACTAAATCCGAAAATGTAAAAAGATCGAGGTCTTTCCCTAATTTTCGATGATCGCGTTTCTTTGCCTCTTCGAGCATGAAGAGATGTTGTTTGAGTTTCTCCTTTGTCTCAAACGCCAGTCCATAAATGCGAGTAAGCATGATATTTTTTTCGTCCCCTTTCCAGTACGCACCCGCAATGCGATCCAGTTTGAATATGTCTGGCTTGATTTGCGAAAGATCTTCGGCATGCCCCCCTTTACATAAATCGAGAAAATCTCCCGTAAGAGAAAACGTAATTTCTTTGCTCTCCTTAGAAAAATCATTAATAAGTTCTGTCTTGTAGGTATTCCAGGCAAACTGCTTTCGCGCTTCATCGACAGTGACCGTTTGCATTTCCGATGTGTGCAGCTTCTGCCATGCCTTCAATTTTTCTCGCATCTTCTTCTCGACCGCCGCGAGATCTTTATCAGAAATAGTAACGGGCACATAAAAATCTTGATAAAAACCATCCTCAATTGCTGGTCCAATAGCATTTTGCGCTCCAGGATATAATTCAATCACACTCGCGGCCAACAGATGGGCGAGTGTGTGACGGATATGTTGAAGATGATCAGAGAGAGAAGACTTTACGATTAACATAGTTTCTATATCTGCGCTCCAGATCGCAATAATGTGTGAGCAATACGAATATATGCTGCAGTGAGTTCCTCATGTTCTTATTCAGTGGGAGCGACAATATCCAGTGTTACCCGATCGGCTCTCTTCGGAATTGAACGCATCCAAAACGGTGAAATTTTGACCGAAATCGTATCAATATCCTTAAAGTTTTTAGCAAGAGCACTCACATCACTTGAACGCATTCCTAAAAATTGTTCTTTTGCTAATGGAACCGAATCGGGCGAAGCCACCGCCCACGCCACCGCGGTAATAGCAAACTGTGCCGTCTTTTTCAATGTATCAAATTTCTTGAGACTATACTCAAATGACTTGGATTGATCCAACCCCCCAAATACATAGGGGCTGGGGATGGCGTTATTGAGTGATCGTTTTAAAGGCTCTTCCAGTGGTTGTGGATTAAAATGCGCCACGGCAATCTTTGCGGTAATAGTCAACCGCATAGTGGTTTCGTTCACGATTTGAGACGACGATCGGACACTTTCTAAAGCGGCAATCACAACCTCTTTCTCATCTGTTTTTTTCCCTCGTTCCGTTGTTAATACGGCGTCTTTGAGTTTGGTTGCCTCTTCTTGTTCCACGGCTTTCTTCTGGCTTTCCGAAATTTCACTCACGGCACGCTTCCCTCCATGCATCGGTGCACTACTGGTACCCGTAATTTTATCTTGGATGCCCTCCCAAAGCCCTGGCAATATAAATGTCGTCGCCCCAACATCCCCCAATGCCCCAGGCTTATCTGCTGCAACATGCACATCAACACCCCCACCAACGGGAATATTTACCGTTTCGGTTGTACGAAACAGGACTCCGTTGGACGATAGTAATCGTGTGGTCGCCACCAATGGCTGATTGCGCGAATATCGATTCGTGATACGCACCACTCCTTCGGCTTTCCCTTCTTCAAATCGAAGGGTCGAAACAGGAATATCACGGGAACTCGATTGTTCAACCACAGTGACAACGCCAGGGATGGCGGTCACTTTGCCATCGGTGGGAGTAACCTTCTCCCCTACCGTAAAGGTGTGGCTAATAGGAAAACTTTGTTTACGCAACACGACCGTAATAGTGGCCCTGACCATGGCGATATAAAGGATGGTAAGGAGTACCACGGCAACGGACGCTAAGAGCCCAATGGCAATCCGTCGATAGACGGCAATCGGAGGAAGATCGTGAGCCATATCATTAAAAAATCCAAGACTAATGTAATTGTTATACCATTTTTACACACTTCGCGCAACGGCGTTGGATGCTGACTGCCCACGGTTGGGCATACTCGCGATTAAATCTTTTAATCGTTCGTGCGTCAACGGAATTGCTTTCTCACAAATTATTTGGGCACTCCCCGACCGTTGAGTGACCTTACCTTTCAGTAGGAGCATAGAGCCCACAGTCCAAACCGCTGCCGTTTTTTCGAGTGTCTCAGGAAAAATAATAATTTCCATTGAGTCGGAAAGATCTTCCACTCGCGCAAATGCCATACGATCGCCTTTTTTGGTATAAATAATTTTGATGGTCGTCACCAACCCCGCCACCACTGCTTCTTGGGATTCACTAAATGTTTTGACAATGGGAATGGAAATACTGACGATCGGCAGAGATGCACTAAATTGCATGAGTGGATGCTCGGAAACATAGAGTCCTAATAATTCTTTTTCCCATTCTAACAGTGTCTCGGGTCTCTCCTGGGCAATCGGATCCAAACGCAACACCGGTGGCCGACCAATGTCCCCAAACATTGCCAGTAACGAACTTTGATTCGACACGGAAGAGTCGGACGATACGACCGACCGGGTAAATTTAAGCATCTTGTCGATGTTCCCTGCCAACTGAGAACGATCACCAAACTTATCTAATGCTCCGGATTTTATAAAACTTTCCAATGATTTTTTATTAATAACTTCTGCACCGATCCGCAATAACATTTCTTCAAGTGTCGTAAACGGGCCATTTTTAAGTCGCTCAGCCACTATTTTCTCCACAACTCCTTCTCCAACGTTCTTTACGGCAGTGAGTCCAAACCGAATGACCGATGTACCCTCATCCAGTCGCACAGTGAAACTCGAGTCGCTTTCATTCATATCGGGTGGTAGCACTCGAAGACCCATGTGCTTGCACTCTCCAACGAGTATAGCAATACGCTCGACGTCACCGACTTCGCTGCGGAGAAGCGCTGCCATAAATTCTACAGGATAGTTGGCCTTGAGATATGCCGTTTGATACGCAATCAAACCGTAGCATGTTGCATGCGCTCGGTTGAAGCCATACAACGCAAAGGGTTCGACGAAGTCAAATAATTTTTGAGCGATGGTTTCATCCACGCCTTGAGCAATGGCCCCATTGATAAATTTTTGACGCTGTTCCATCAACAAACTTTTAATTTTCTTTCCGATCGCTTTACGCAGCACATCTGCCTCCCCCAAGGTGAAGCCCGCGATGTCGCGCGCGATCTGCAATACTTGCTCTTGATAAACGGCAATACCGTAGGTATAGTCAAGAATCGGGATAAGTTTAGGATGAAGGTATTCGATTTTCTTGGTTCCATGCTTGGAAGCAATAAAATCGGGAATCAGTTCCATGGGCCCGGGTCGATAAAGCGCTACCATGGCGACAATATCCTCAAAACCATTGGGTTGAAGTTCCTTAATATAGCGCTTCATACCGCTAGATTCCAACTGAAAGACTCCTGTGGTATCGGCCTGGCGCAAAAGAGTATAGGTCTTGAGATCATCCATAGGGATCGATGAAAGATCAACCGTGACAGAGCGCGTCTGCTGAATAATTTTCAACGCTTCTTCCAAAATCGTAAGATTTTTGAGTCCCAAAAAATCCATCTTTAACAGTCCCAGCGCCTCGACACTATGAAGCTCATATTGTGAGATGACAGTTTGATCATCACTGGAGGCATACTGAAGTGGCACATATTCTACAAGAGGCTTATCGGTAATGACCACACCACATGCATGGGTCGAACTATGGCGGACGACGTCTTCGACTTTGAAAGCAGCGGCAAACACCATTTGTGTCTCGTTTTCATTGTCCATTAAATCTTTGAGTTCGGGAACCGCTTGAATGGCCTCATCCAACCCCATACCAACCGGGATAAGTTTTGCTAAACGATCACAATACGAATAACTCACCCCAAGCACCCGCCCGCAATCCCGGATGCTGGCGCGCGCCGCCATCGTCCCAAACGTAATAATTTGCGAGACATGATCCTTGCCATATTTTTGTTCGACATAGTGGATCACTTCATCGCGCCGTCGATCGGCAAAATCCAAATCAATATCAGGCATGCTGATACGTTCGGGGTTTAAAAATCGTTCAAAAAACAAATGATACCGCACCGGGTCCACGCTGGTAATATTCAGGAGATAACTTACAATCGACCCTGCCGCACTGCCGCGCCCAGGGCCCACCATAATCCCCTGACTCTTTGCCCAATTCACAAAGTCAGCCACAATCAAAAAATATGATGCAAATCCGGTTGTTGCAATCACGCTCAATTCATATTTTAATCGATCCAATACTTGTTGGGTTGGCGTCGCGCCATAATACCGACCTAATCCTTCCTGACACTGTCGCTCGATTTCCTCCATGGCGGTGCGGCCAGCGGGCAGCGGGTACTCCGGCAAAATAACCGTTCCGAGCGGGATCTCTACGCTACAGCGATTGCTAATGACCACAGTATTAGAAATTGCTTCTGGTGTTTCTTTAAATATTTCAGCCATCGTAGCGGGTGGCATCAGTGATAAATCAATACCGAGCATGTTGAGACGCTTGGGGTCGTCGCGCTTTGACTTGGTTTGCATGCACAACAGAACATCCTGTGCATCGGCATCCTCCGCATGGATATAGTGACTATCGTTGGTGGCAACCAGTCCAATCCCAAGCTCTGTCCCAAGAGTACGTAATCCCTCATTCACAACCGTTTGCTGCGGCAATGACGGACGATGTTGGATTTCAAAAAAATAATTCCCCACGCCAAAAAGTTTCTGATACTCTTGGGCGACGTGTCGCGCGCGATCAAGACCCACACCATTGGTAATCTCACGCGCAACGGCCCCGCGCAGGCACCCGGACAAGGCAATCAGGCCGTGGTGGTATTGTTCTAACAACTCCCAATCAATACGTGGCTTGTAGTAGTAACCCTCAAGGTGTGCCAGGCTCGTTAATTTTAATAAATTTTTATACCCGGTAAAGTTTTCTGCCAGGAGTATGAGATGAGTATAGTCGTTATCAACGCGACTGCGTTTTTGAAATCGACTTTCAAGTGCGACATAGGCCTCGATACCAATAATGGGTTTAATGCCGGCCTTCTGACACTCTTGATAAAACTCAATGGCTCCATAGAGCACACCGTGGTCAGTGAGTGCAATCGCCGGAGAACCCTGCTGCTTGGCCGCCGCAACAATATCAGGAATTTTTCCTAAACCATCGAGAAATGAATAATGCGAATGGACGTGCAGGTGGACAAAATCGGGCATAACACGAGGTATTTTATTTATTTACTACTTTATTGGTTTATTATTCTACGCCAATAAATTTAATAAATTAATAAACAAATAAAAATCACTCGCTTTGATACGTCTTTTTGAGCGTTTCTAATTTTACCTCCGCGCCCTTGAGTCGCTTCTTCAATTCCGCTGCAATCTTCAATCCTTTCTCAAACTCTTTCAGCCCATCATCAAGATCAATATCGCCCTTCTCAAAACGCTCCACAATGGTTTCAAGTTCTTCAAATTGTTGTTGGAAAGATTTCATACGGACGAAGGAACGAAAGAACTGAGAAACGAAAGAACGCTGACGCTATCGTCTGTTCTTTCGTTCTTTCGTTTTTCCGTTTTAAGTTCTTGTATCATAAGACCTGGGAGTCAATCTGTCCATCGGAAACAATGGTCGTCAGGCGCTCGCCCGTGGCGACCATATCGCGCCGTCGAACAATCTTGCCGTTTGAATCTTTCGTAATCGAGTATCCTCGTTCGAGTGTGGAGGCGGGACTTAAACTTTTCAGCATCGTTTGAGCATGCTCAAGTCGCTCCACGAGTCCCGCAAACCAAAATTCTCCACTGCGGACAAACGTGTCAATCGTGGCATTGGATTGTTGAATTTGCTGGAGCATCACTTTCGCCATGAGATCCGTGGAGCCATCCAGAAACTCAAGGACTTCGCGTCGATCTTTGACCACGCGCTCCGCAGCATTAGAAGGCGTGGAAGCACGCACGTCCGCGACCAAATCGGCAATCGTAGTGTCACGCTCATGCCCAACCGCACTGATCACGGGGGCGCGACTGGCAAAAATCGCTCGCGCGACCACTTCGGTGTTAAACGCCTGAAGTTCTTCCATCGCCCCTCCACCCCTTGTCAAGATAACGACATCAATGTCTTGCCGCGCATCGAGTCTTGCGAGTGCTGCAACGATTTCGGTGGCTGCCCCACTGCCCTGCACGGATGTGGGCGAAAGTACCACCGAAACATCTCCCCAACGATTATTAAGAAGACGCATGATGTCGGAAAATGCCGCGGCATCCTTCGACGTAACAATGCCAATGACTTGAGGGAACGGCGGCAGTGGGCGCTTGCGCTCAGTCGCAAAGAGTCCCTCTTGTTCTAATTTTTCTTTAAGAGCGCGCAACGCCTTTGCGATCGCCCCATCGCCCACGGGCTCGATTTGAATGACCCGCAAATGGAATCGACCCGACTGCTTGAATAACCCCGCATGCGCCACTACTTCTACTTCCATCCCCTCTTCAATCCCGACAGGCAGCTCCCATTTCATCATAAAACACCCCACGCGCGCGTACGGATCCTTCAAATCAAAAAATACTAACTTGTCTTTAGCAATCTTTAAATCAACGACTTCACCCCGAACAGTGACAGACCCTAACCCTTCGGAAAGATAGTCCGAAATAAGGGCATTCAATTGGCTGACGGAGTAGACCATAGCCATAGTAGAATAGCATGTTGACGCCACCACTACCAAGAGGTAAGGTCACCCTCATAAGGAGGGAACCATGAAAGAGATTTTAGTGGTGGATGACGACCCTGGATTCCGTATACCATTAGTCGACATACTCCGACTCGAATTCCCCAAGGAGCGCTTCCGTGGGGTCGCAGACTTCGACTGCGCCGGAGCATTGCTCGACGAACAAATGGCAAAAGTGATGCTCCTAGACATCTGCCTCCAAGGAAGTGGAGGCGCTCACCACGGCCACGCGTTGCTGGCAATGGCCCGAGACTATCAAGTTCCTGTGATCGTCATCAGTGGCAGCGAAGCGGAGTTGCAAACCGCAAGAGAGACGCACGAAGCGATTGCCCACGTCCTCAAGGACGCAACCCCGCAATCGTTCACGAGAATTGTCGCGGCCCTCAAGCTGATCCTAGTGGCCATCAATGGACACGAGTGAACTCGCAAGAGGTCGCAACAAAAGAGAGTCACCCTTCATCGGTGACTCTCAATTTATTTCTTTCATTTCTTTTTTACTTTCCCTTTAAGTAGAGTGCGGCGGATCGTTTTCTACTCTCTTCTTCGAGAGGCACCGAGAGCAGTCATAATTTTTTGAGCGAGGACTGTGTGAGCGAGCCACGACACACTGGGAACGATTGCGGTTGGTGTGTGTCGGGGCGGTTCTCGATGAACGCGAGTTCCGCAGCCAAAAAATTATGACTACTCTCGGTGCCCGGCGCTCTACTTCTTCACCGTCTCCCCTTTACTGATGGCAATAATCTTTTCAGCCACATTGCGAGGTACTTCGGCGTAATGCGAAAATTCCATGGAGTAACTCGCACGACCCTGACTCATGCTCCGGAGCTGGGTGGCGTATCCAAACATTTCCGAAAGCGGAACAATCGCGTCGATCACCTTCACATTCGTGCGATCGCGCATTTCCTGAATTTGACCGCGCTTGGAATTAAGGTCACCGATCACGTCGCCCATAAATTGTTCGGCCGTAATCACCTCCACCTTCATGAGCGGTTCGAGGATGACCGGTTCCGCGCGCCTCACCGCTTCACTCACCGCCATACCCGCTGCCACCTTAAACGCAATTTCCGAAGAGTCGACTTCATGGTAGCTGCCATCATACACGACGGCTTTTACATCAATGAGGGGATACCCCGCAATAACTCCTTTATCAAATGTTTCTTTGACACCCTTTTGAATGGCGCTGATATATTCGCGAGGAATCGCACCGCCCTTTACCTCATCAACGAATTCATACCCTTTGCCAGTTTCTTGGGGTTCCACGCGGATCCAGCAATGACCATATTGTCCGCGCCCACCAGATTGTTTAATATATTTTCCTTCGGCTTGAGCAATTTTTTTAATCGTCTCTTTATAAGCGACTTGCGGTTGGCCAACATTGGCTTCTACTTTAAATTCGCGCTTCATCCGCTCCACCAACACATCTAAATGCAACTCGCCCATGCCCGAAATAATGGTCTGAAGGGTTTCTTCGTCGGAACGTACTCGGAAGGTTGGATCTTCTTCGGCAAGTTTTTGAATTGCCAAACCCATCTTTTCCTGGTCCTGCTTGGTCTTGGGTTCAATGGCGACCGAAATCACTGGTTCGGGGAACGTAATCGATTCCATAATCACGGGGTGTTCGGGATCACAAAGTGTATGTCCCGTAAAGGTGGATTTCAAACCCACCGCTGCGGCGATTTCACCAGCGTACACGGCGTCCACGTCTTCACGGTGATTGGCATGCAACCGGACAATGCGCCCAACGCGCTCGCGCTCCCCATTCGTGCTATTGAGAACATAGGAACCGGCCGCCAATGTCCCGGAGTACACGCGGAAAAAAACAAGCTTTCCAATAAACGGGTCAGCCGCTAATTTAAATGCGAGCGCCGTAAATGGTTCGCTGTCGTTGGCTGTGCGCTCAATCACCGTTTCGAGGTGATCGGGATCGTGCGCTTTCACCGGGGGGAGATCGAGCGGCGATGGTAAGTAATCCACAACCGCGTCCAACAGGTATTGAACTCCTTTATTTTTGAGCGCGCTCCCACAGAGCACCGGCACAAGACCATTTTTAATCACTGCAACGCGTAACACGCGCTTGAGTTCATCCAATGCAATTGTTTCTCCCGCTAAATATTTATTCATTGTTCCCTCATCATTTTCAACGATCGCTTCCATCAACTCATGGCGATATTTTGCGGCTAGTTCCTTCATATCTTCGGGGATCTCTCGTTCTTCAAAATCCCTGCCAAGATCATCTTTATAATAAATAGCTTTTTGAGTGAGCACATCCACAATCCCCAAAAAATTCTCTTCTGCGCCAATCGGTAATTGGATCGGATACGCTTTTTTGGTTAAACGATCATGGATACCGGCAAGATCTTTATAAAAATCTGCACCCATGCGGTCCATCTTATTGATAAAACATAAGCGCGGTACGTTGTAATCGTCGGCGTAATGCCAGTTGGTTTCACTTTGGGGTTCAACGCCCGCAACACCATCAAATATGACAACACCACCATCGAGCACGCGCAAACTGCGCTTTACCTCAACCGTAAAATCAATGTGCCCCGGAGTATCAATCAGGTTAATCCGTGTGTCTTTCCAAAAACATGTTGTGGCTGCCGCGGTAATCGTAATCCCCCGTTCCTTTTCTTGATCCATCCAGTCCATCGTGGCCTCCCCTTCATGCACTTCGCCAATTTTATGCTTTTTCCCCGTATAAAATAAAATTCTCTCGGACACCGTTGTCTTTCCAGCGTCGATATGAGCGATGATGCCAATGTTGCGGGTTTGAGCGATACTAAATTCACGAGGCATAAACAAAAGATAAATTCCCAATTCCCAATTTCTAATTCCTAACAAAATGATCAATGCCCAATTTTGACATTCGTCATTTCATTGGAAATTGGATATTGGAAGTTAGGAATTTAGCGCGCAAAATGCGCAAATGCTCTGTTGGCTTCGGCCATGCGGTGGACGTCGGTCTTCTTTTTGATGGCTGCTCCCTGGTTTTGTGATGCTTCGAGTAATTCTTGAGCGAGCTTTTGTGACATGGGTTGACCCTTGCGACTCTTCGCCCCATCAATAATCCAACGGGCAGCAAGCATGAGTCGGCGTTCGCCTCGCACCGGGATTGGTACTTGGAAGTTGGCACCTCCAATACGACGACTCTTGACCTCGAGAATCGGTGAAACATTTCGCAACGCCGCATCAAACACGGTGATCGGGTCCTGATTGTGCTTTTCTTGAATAATCTTAAAACAGGTGTAGATCACTTTTTGAGCAACACTTTTCTTCCCCTTGCGCATCAAGTAATGCGTAAACTTCGCAACGACAAGGTTACTGTACTTAGGATCAGGAAGAATTTTTCGTTTTGGAGCTTGCTTACCGCGCATATTGTTCGAGAATACAGAAGCTAGAATTATGAATACAGGCTCATTAAAATTTGAAATTACCGATCGATACCCTAGATTCTAAATTCATTATTCAAAATTCTATTTAGGCCGTTTTGCGCCGTACAATGATCGCCCTTGGCGTCGATTCTGCACACCTTGGGTGTCGTACACACCGCGCACAATATGGTATCGAACTCCGGGGAGATCTTTTACCTTGCCGCCGCGTAACAGTACAATCGAGTGTTCTTGGAGATTGTGACCAATGCCTGGGATATAGGCCGTGACTTCCATACCATTACTCAACCGCACACGAGCAATTTTTCGCAAAGCCGAATTTGGTTTTTTTGGAGTCATGGTCGTCACCTTCACGCACACCCCGCGCTTAAAGGGGTTCCCCCCCGGCATTTCCTTACGGCGTCGTTGGAGCACGTTGAGCACTGGCGAAAGGGCCGGGGTCTTGGATTTATTTTTGAGCGGCTTGCGTGAACGCCGCACTAATTGATTCATTGTTGGCATAATGGCGATAAAGGATGGTCCAGAAATGTGACAATACTCTATCACTTTCTGTATGTCCAGTCAACAACCCCTTCCTTAGAGGAGAATCCGAAGCACCAACCCATGAAAAAATTGGAATATCGAACCAAATACAATCCCGCCACCAAACATATCTAATACCATCAGTCCGAGGAGGAGAAACGGCCCCCGCGTCGCTAACCATACGCGCATCTTCCAAAAACGATCCGGTAAAAGGGCAAATAGTACATGATGCCCATCCAGTGGTGGAATGGGAATGAGGTTAAACACCATAAGTGTGGTGTTTAATAAGATGAGGTAGATAAAGAACTGGATCATCAGGTTATCGTACGAATACTGCATAGTGGCCATGAGCACCCGAATCAACAGAGCAAACACGACAATACTGGCGAGGTTGGCGAGCGGTCCTGCCAGCCCGATGAGAGCTGGACCAAACCGACGATTACGAAGATGCGATGCATCAAACTGCACAGGCCTCCCCCATCCAAACCCGACCAAGACCAGTAAGACAAGTCCCATCTGGTCGATATGGGCCAGGGGATTTAAACTCAAGCGTCCTTGATGTTCGGGGGTATCATCACCAAGGAGCTTGGCCGCCAGTGCATGACTAAACTCATGCACGGTGATTGCATAGAGGATCGCAGCAAGCCAAACAAAGACTGCAATGGGATTGGTGAAGAGTTGGGCAAGGATCATAACGAGGTTTTAGGAATTAGGTACTAGGTTCTAGAATATTTCAGAATCATTTAAATGCGTAGTCATCAATATACGGATATATTGACGAATGAGAGGAATTAGGGTATTATATTATTTACCAAATCTAGAACCTAGAACCTAGAACCTAATTTCTCAACTTTATGTCCCGCCAATGTGATTCGTGTGGAAAAGGCCCCCGCACCATCGTCGACCGAAGCCATTCCCATATTGCTTCCAAACGCATTGTCTATCCAAACCTCCAAGCCCGCCACAAGGACGGGAAGACTCTTAAATATTGTACTCGGTGCTTGAAGACTCAAGTAAAAATGCAATAACAAGAGTGTATCACGACTACTAAAAACAAAACATCCCTCTAATAGGGATGTTTTGTTTTGTCCATTTACTCATCCTGGTCCTGAATCTTCTCCTTTATCTCTTCCCACTGGTCTTTGAGCATCGTCGTTACTTCATGAAGTTGAGTAGTGGCAATCTTTTTCCCCTTCTTGTACTCCGCCATCATTTGGTCCACTAATTGATCATACGTCTTTTTGGATTGTTTCTTAAGCTTTGGATACTCTTTGGAAAGTCGTTGCGAAAGATCTTTCGCATACTCCGCCGCTTCTTTGCGAATTTTTTTGTTCGTTTTATCCGGAAGGAGTAATACGACGGCGCTTGCAATGAGGGCCCCAAGAGCACTTCCCGCTATAAAAGATTTTTTGGACATAGGAGAGGAGTTGAGGATAAATAATCTTTTCAATCGGGGTGCGCGGAATCGAACCGCGACTACATGCACCCCATGCATGCGTACTACCACTATACTACACCCCGTTTAGGACGAAATTCTAAATTCGAATATCGAAATCCGAAAAATTTGAATTTTTTTGATTTGGTATTTGTTTCGAATTTCGTGCTTCGTCTTTTAGAATTTAAATCAAAAGGCTTCGGGTTGTGCTGACCCCGGGTTTCGGCGCTTAGGTACGTGGGTGCCCGCAGCAGTAAATGTTCAGAAGATCCTGTGGATCCTCATCCCATTCCTGCGCTGTAAGGCTCGCCAAGGCTCATGAGCCTTGGCGAATTGCCGCACTGTACTGCAGTCGCCCCGCCGAAGCGGAGTGTAAAAGCAGGTTGCACAGCGAACTCCCAATTCGCCTTGTTGTCCCGAAACATGCGAAGCCAGCACCGCTCTGAAGCCATTTTTATTGTAGCATCCACAACCGAACAGTCAACCATAGTACCATCCAATTGTAAATATTCTTTTTATACTATTGAAGAAGACCTCGGGGCGCACATGGGGGCGTCCCGAGGTCTGGGAATCGGATGGAAGGGACTTGAAGCCCTACCAGGTGGGGGTTCCTCCAGAGGAAGTTGATTGGTTGGCGGGAGGGCTAGCCTCCTGCTGTACGGCTAGCCTGCTCTTGGGGCAGACTTGCGGATTACCCGAGGGCATAGGTATGCCGCATCGGGAGCATGCCCATTCCTTTGTCAGAACTTTCCCTTGAGCATCATTCTTGGGAGTGAAGTTGTGACCATTCACCTGCAACAACAGCATTGGATATGTACCTCCTTGTCCTTGTCATCACGTACGCGTGATGTGATCACCGTAATGACCTGTTTGATCGACCCGCTCAAAAGAATTCTATAATCATTCTCAGCTCGACGATCACCAATGAATACTATTTTTACTGTATCGGAAATACCCACCGACTGTCAAAATCCTCTAAAAATTGAAAAGGAGTCTCGGGATGTTGGTGCATCGCAGAGACTCCTGTTGATTCCCATGCATCGATTCCTCCGATCGATGAGTAGATCTCCCGCCGGCGCCGAACGTGGTGCCGGTGCCGGCGGGAGGGTGAATGATTGGCCCGAAGAGCGCGAGGACCTTCGCGTGTGACGGGCCGACGGCTAGACGGCGGTGGCGACAGGGAGGACGTGGTGTCCTCCGCCCTTGCCGACGTCACGGTCGGTGACGATGGCCAGGGTGGCAAGCAGGAAGAACACGACCAGCATGACGGCCTCCAGAGCATTATCTTGAATTCCTACTGCGTGCGGTCTACCCAAAGATCCCTCATATGCCCCCGAAGTGCTCCATATCGGCGGAACAAATCATCAGCGGTTTTGGGACCCGTTGCGGAGCTTCATCCGCGCCCGGTGCATCGGCAGATCCCTGCCGGTATACCAGTTGATCTTCGCGTTGAAATTGAACAAGAGCGTTCACCTCCTTAGCGCTTGCGCGATTGGTGTTACCACTGGGGCTGTGATGGTCCTTTGTCGGACTTGTCCCAAATGGTCCGATCGAGTCGGACAATCAAGGCGCTCAATCGGCCCTGAATGGAAAGGACCTTAGAGCCATGTGGCTGTAAAATGACCTGGTGGAAAAGACACGACAGCACGTCCTTCAAGCGATTGGCTTGGTCGAGCGTAAGGTCGTAGCTCTGCCGACAGTCTTCGAGAAGATGTCGGAATTGTTTCCGGCCCTCGCTGTCTTCCGGCCAATACCAGGGGGTATCGGTGCCGAGGTGCTGATCGAGGTAGTACTCCACCTCTGCATCTTTGTAGAGCACCCCGGTTGAAATGAATGGCACCTCGGTAACGAGATGTTCCGGTACCACCTTCACTTCCCAGTGCGTGCCAACGGGCATCTCCCTCCGGATCAGGTTCATCCTTCGACTCTGCCGGTCGTACGACTCTGGCTTGCCTTCCACCTTGCGGTAGATGCCGCCGATGTCGACGAGGCAGACGAACCGGACGAACAAGTTGCTTTCGAGCTCTCCAACGCGAGCCTCGAGTTGAGATAGTCTCTGTTTGTAGGCTTCGAGATCAATCTCCGCCACCACCTTCCTGTGGTGGATCTGGAGCTCACGCAGACAGACTTCGTACCGCTCCATGGCTTCGGGAATGCCTGTGCCACTCATCGACTGCTGCGTGACGACCTGGATCTGGGTATTAATCCCAGGGACCAGGTTTTTCCTCACCGCATCAGCGATGTTGACTTCCCTCTTGATGCGCCCGGGCCTTGCAATGATCCGGGGGCCGTCGGGGGTTTCAATCACGCACACGTACTTGGTAGCGTGATCGATCAACTGTCCGGGCCTAACGATATCCAATTCCGACTCCGCGGAAGAAGTAACCAAGGGTCCTCCTTGCAGTCACGCCCAACGCAACTGCATCCATACTGCATACTATTGTTGATGTTGAACGACGAGGCGAGAGGAGTCGATAGTAATACACTCCCCTCAACTCGTCGTTCAACAGTAAGTTGTCAATGTTCGAAACGTTCTCCCATTATGTCATTCCGGACTTGATCCCTGCCTTCGGCAGGCAGGTGGAATCCATTGAAGGATCGTGCCTGTCTCCCGCAGGGAGAAATCAAGTTCAAGATGACGTTTATTTTGATTGTTCACTCTGTTCAAGATAATCGATTCCTCATCTCTCGTATTTAAAACGACACTGGCCCCTTTTAGGGGGCCAGTGTGGGTGTCGAAGTTGAGTTTCTGTTACAACCTGTTTCGATGTCGTCCACCACTGGCCCCGTGTGTAATGTTCTTCTTTGCAATAACAACGCAAAGCACGACCTGTCCTTTGGTAAGGAGGGTCGACATGGTACAACGTGTGGTCAACTGTGTTGAACTCAAAAACATATAGAAATTAATTCTATATCAAGAGTAACACGCTAGTATAAAGGTTTTCAAGAAAATGTCAAGGGGTAAAGTAAAAGCGGCTAGAGGGTCAGTACGCGGGCGATGAGCGCCACACTCGTAAAGTCTCTAGCCGCTAACAATAGGGTCCCCGTTCGTGGAGTTGAACCACGCACCTCCCCCGTGTCGAGGGGGCAATCTCACCGTGATCTACACGGGGATGAATTAGTTAGAGCGTCTGCGCGGGCGGCGTAGCGATCGCCTTCTGCTGCGTCGGGGGCAGCGCCATGATGGGCATACACTGCCCGCTATCGATCAGCTTGCGCCGAGTGGGTTGTGGAGGGGTGCTACAGTTGCTGCACCCCCACTCGTCGCGGCTAACCGGGACCGGGGTGTGCCGACGCTCACGCTTGGGGCAGTGCTCGTTCTCGAGCGCCAGGCGTTCACCCGTGGCGTCACAGTATGCGCACTCCATGGCGTCCATGTTGAGCGGATCCTTGGCGACATGGCAACCCTTTCGAAACAAGGTCTGCCGGACGAGACAGACGTTGCTGCGCAGCTTCACGTCGCTCGCCTCGGTCGGGCAGTAGCAGCACTTGTGCTGCTCGATCGTGTCCACGATGCCCGTCACCGCGCCCGGGATGTGCATCTCGTACGCTTCAGCATTCCGCTCGTCTTCCTGTTCCCGATATCCACAGTCAACCATGACCTTCCTCCTAATCCTTCGAGTCGACGATTGAGCACAACCGTGCTCACCTCCAGTATCATCGTCATCCTCGACACGGTCCAGAATCGTTTAATTCTGAAACAAGTTCAACATGACGTGTATAAAAAACCACCGCCCTTCGGAGGCGGTGTTGCTGACTTTTGGTATGCCAACGTCACCGCTTCCTGAAAAGGCGGACGACCACGACGACGGCTGTGGTGAAATTGGCGTAATGCATATAATGCTTATATCCTAGCGAAGACGTTTTAATGTGTCAAGGATATGTAAAAGGATAGGATATGTAAAAGGACCACCCAAATGGGGGGTGGTCCGCGGTCACTGGCGCACATGGCGTCCTCCGGCGCCTTAGCGCGTCTTATCGTCATCGGGCGATGCGTCCTCGTCGTTCTTCGGATCCTTCTTGGTTCCCAACACTTCATCGGGGGTTGGACTCACCGCGCCAGGCTCTTTGGGGAGCTCCCACGGCCGATCCCAGTCGTGGGGTAATAGTCCCATTTGGGCCAATTCGATCGGTGAAAGTTGTTTCTTCGCGCCTCTGGGCATGACCGTCGCTCCTTCCGGTTTCCGAACCGTTATCGTCGGTACACGCATTGTCTTGCTCAACGAAAGAAAGAATAGATATGCCTACCCCTAAACAAAAACGCCACCGTTTCTGGTGGAATGCTTCGCGTTGGTTTACTCATTTATTGGTTTACTGATTTATTTTAGTTGGAAGCATTTCCACCAGGTTGGAGGGTCTAAAGAATCCGAAGCTAAAAAACCGAATGGAATGCATAGATATTAATAGAATAGATCGAGGCATCCCCCCTTGTCAAGAACCCTAAAGCATGGTAGAATACGCGCACAATATTTATTAGAACGTGATTTATGAAATCAGACATCCACCCACAGTATCACCCGAAAGCCCTTATTGTCTGCGCTTGCGGCAGCCGCATCGAAGTGGGTTCAACGATCCCCGAGATCCATATCGAAGTTTGTTCAAAATGCCACCCATTCTATACCGGCACCCAGCGTATTATTGATACGGCCCGCCGCGTTGATAAATACAAGAAACGGTTAGAACTCCAAACCGAAGTCTCGGGCGAACGCAAAGGCAAGCGCGTGAAGCAAGCGGAACGCAGTCTCAAACGCAAAGAAACGGCAAAAGAAGAGGAAGCAACGACCGTGAAAGTAGAACCAGCCAAAGAACAAGCTTAGCGACAACACCAAAACTCCTCCAATCCGCCAGTTGGCGGATTGGAGGAGTTTTCTTTATACTCACAATAGTATGATTTCTCCCAAGCAACGCTCTACCATCCGCAGTACCTTGGAACGCCTTACCGATGAACTTAGTTCTTCGGCCGTGCTTAATGATCCCGCAAAACTCAAAACAACTTCTAAACAATACCGACAATTCCAGGATTTATCGGAACTGTTACATAAACTTGAACGTCTTGAGACACAGATTCGAGAACACGAAGAATTCCTTACCGCAAGCGATAACCCCGATCTTTCCGAAATCGCTCGCGTAGAACTCCCCGATCTTCGCACTCGGCAACAGGCGATCGACCAAGAGCTGGAAGAAATCTTAAATCCTCCAGATCCCCTCAACAGCAAAAATACGATTATGGAAATTCGGGCCGGGGCCGGTGGCGATGAGTCTGCACTGTTTAGCGCCGAACTCTACCGCATGTATACGCGGTTTGCCGAACGCATGGGCTGGAAGACGACATTGCTGTCGACCAATCGTATTGGTATTGGTGGATATAAAGAAGTGATTGTTAAAATCGAAGGAAAAAATGTATGGAAGTGGCTCAAGCACGAAGCCGGCGTCCATCGAGTCCAGCGCGTACCCGAAACTGAAAAAAGTGGACGCGTGCACACTTCCACCGTGACGGTGGCCGTGATGCCAGAGGCCGAAGAAATGGATCTTGCGATTGACCCCAAAGACTTAATTATTGAAACATCCACCGCGCAAGGTCATGGTGGGCAAAGTGTGAACACCACGTATTCGGCCATTCGGATGACGCATATTCCCACCGGGATTACCGTGAGTTGCCAAGACGAACGATCTCAAATTCAAAATCGCGAAAAAGCGATGGAAGTGATGCGCACACGGATCTTTGCGTACGAGCAAGAAAAACGCCGCCAAGCCGATAGTGCCGCGCGTAAATCACAAATTGGCAGTGGCGAACGCAGCGAAAAAATCCGAACGTATAACTTCCCGCAAGACCGTGTGACCGATCACCGCGTTGGTCAAAGTTGGCATCAGCTCCCGACACTCCTCGATGGAGACTTAGAGGAGATCATCAAGGTCCTCCAAGAGGCGGAGAACAAATCAATCGCTTCATAATTATTTGATTTTTTGCACTAACCGATACACCCAATACTTCCATGGATTGAGCACCACATCAAACGTTCCAGGATAGTGAGTAAGCGGAGTCGCCGGCGCAAAGCCGGTTTTAAATTTACTCACTCCGGGCCATTGGTCCCCTGCTCCCCATAAATCATATCGCGTACATCCTCGACGTTTCGCCTCGCGCATAATTTCCCAATGCAACAGGTACGGCGCCATCATGTCGCGGTGAAGTGAACTCGACGCACCGTGCAAGTAGTACGCCCATTGTCCAAAGAATGCCACGATCGCACCGGCAAGGAGTGCGTCGCCCTGGAAGGTACAAAAAAGTTCGATACATAAAGAATTATAGCCTGAGCTTGCCTGTCCCGCCTTGGCGGTGGTCGAAGGCCCCTCGACTCCGCTACGGCTACGCTCGGGGAATATATTGAGTAATTTTTTATAATACTCACGCGCATGAGTCCGGAACCCATCGCGCTTGGCCGTCTCCTCCAAAAGATCTAAAAATGCTTCTGGATTTTGCTCTCTTCGGACAACGACACTGTGTTTTTCTGCAACCTTAATGTTATAACGGGTTTTTTGTTTCATCTGTGCTAATATCTCCTCTTCTGTTTTTATAAGATCAATAATCAATGTCGTCGCGGGCTGAACGGCCTGTGGGCATCGCACAATAGAGAATTTAGAATCTCGAATTTTGAATGTTGGATCCGTTGGCTCCACTCTCCAGAATATTGCCTGAGGAAACTTTTTTCGAACTATCTCTATTAACAATTCTAAATTCAAGATTCGAAATTCTGAATTCTCTAACACCGGTCCCCGCGGCGAATACACATACGTTTGCCCTAATGGTAACTGTTGCTCCACTACCAATGCCCGAAATTCAAGATTCAAAATTCTAGATTCTATACGCTCGACTCGCCGTCCAAGCGCACGTTGAAATTCGCCCCACTCTTTTGATTGAAGGAGACCGCCATCCTTTGCGTGCTTTTGAATCCACTGATCCCACTCATTCATATTCCATTACCCTACCACAATACATTTATTTTTGAAATGAAAAACGATCCGGGCAGCCTAGATGCACTGCCGCGGATCGTGTGTCGCTCTGGGCGATCGCAAGGATATCTAAACGGTTCTGTTGGAACATAAAACCGCCCTTCCGGTGCGGTCGCCTTATAGCGAATCCCTTCTTCCCTATCAATGCTTGGTGATGGCCTTCAGATGGATTTGCACTTTCTGCGCCATCGCGGTCACATCGTGGATGGACACTGCGATGCCCTGTGCGAGCCCGGCATGGTCCTCGGCTTCGCGCTGATAGGCCTCCTGTTCGTGACAAAAGACGAGTCGCTTGGATCCCCCTTGGTTGCGCGCTTTGCGGATGAGCTCCGGTGCCTGTTTGAGGCTCGGCATCCATACAAAGATCAGTGGAGCGCCATTCATGAACTTCCGTTCAATGACGTCCTTCTCACTGTACGCCTTTGCGCGACAGCCAGGGTCAATGATGGCTAGGCACCGTCGATAGGTCTCCACGCGGATGGGGTCGTCGTCGACAATGAAATACTTCACGTTCGAGCCTCCTGGAGATAATGAGAATAATGGGATTTACATATGGTAAAGCGCGTCCCACTGCGTGTCAATGGTAGGGGGGTCAAAATAATAAGCGGCCGGGGCAGAAGGTGGGTCCCTCCTAAGCCCGGCCGGTAATCAAATCGTCTCTTGCGTGTTCGTCGCCGCCGGCACCGAGAGCTTTCGGATGAGCTCCGTGCCGAGTTGCTGGGCGATCACCTTGAGGAAATCCAGAGGGATCATCGGGAATTTAATCGCCTTAATGACGAACTCTGGCGTCGGCTCGAGAATTGTGATGAGGTCATCCACAAGCCCACGCTCCTGGCCGCTGCCGTAGGTGATGACCACGACCCGGACCGAAGAGCGGTGCTTGTTTGGCAATCTCATCTGCTGGACGATTTCGTAAATGGGGTCCGGCTGCACCGAATGGTAGTCGAGGATCGCGAGATCCACGCAGTGGAACGGGAACGGCTCCGGTCTAAGAAAATCAATATAGCCTCCCAACGCCCCCGGCCATTGGTTGTGACCAGGGAAATACATGTCCATCTCCAGCTTGCAAATCCCAATGAACTGACGGTCGAGATTGAGAGCCAGGACATTGAACCAAAAATTTTCCGACATCGAAGCTCCTCCTATTGTTACCCTTGGCGTTGGATCTTCTGCAGGTGAAGACGCGTTGCCGTTGCCAGTTCGCTCGGCGTGCTCACACCCGTCTTCCAGTGGAAGGCGAGCCCGCCGGTAGTCTGCACGAGCGACTCCGCCATGCTCATAGAATCCGGTTTGTCGGACGCCACGAATACCATCCGGTCGGCAACACGATTCCGCTTGGCATCGGCCACCAACTGCATCGCTGAATCCCCGGCTGACACATAGACGACTCGCGCGTCCCGAAGATACTGCGCGTCCCGTGCCTCCGCGATACTGGGAGACCGAACCGGATCGATCTTGTCGCTCGGGAACGCCTCCCGAATGGCGGGGAGCCACTGATTGACGGTGTCGCAGCCGATCCCGGCGAAGACGATCTTTATCGTTTGACCACTCACTGTTTCAACCTCCTTGTTGTAAAACCGATCCTACCATAAGGTATTCCAAATAACAAACACCCCAATGAGCACGGGCCCAACGGGGTGTTTCACTATCCTTTAATTCTTATAACACAACATTCAAAATCTTATCTTGCACGAATACTTTTTTCTTCGGCTCTTTACCTTCCATCCATTTTTTCACCGCATCGCGCTCATACGCAATCTTCTCTACTTCCTCTTGCGTGAGCCCCACCGGCAACTCAAATCGATCGCGGACTTTACCGTTGATCTGTATGACAAACGAAATGCTGTCGGACTTGGCAAGTGCCGCATCGAAGCTCGGCCACTGTGCAAGAAAGATTGATTCGGGCTTGCCCATCTGATGCCACAATTCCTCGGTGATGTGCGGCGCAAAGGGCGCAAGAAGAATCAGGAATGATGAATACTGAATCATGGATATCGACGGCGTCGCTTCTAACGCGTTGAGTAAGATCATCAGTTGCGATACCGCGGTGTTGAACCGAAAGCCATTAATATCATCCGTTACTTTTTTAATCGTTTGATGCAAGAGGCGATCAATATCGTTTGTCATCGCGAGGCCTTTAGGCCGTGGCGATCCAGAACCGTTTTCTGGATTGTTTCGCTGCGGCTCACAATGACGAGTGCCCAAATTCCACACGCGATCCAAGAACCGACGCATCCCGCGCACACCATCCGTGCTCCACGCAATCGATTGCGTAAACGGCCCCATAAACATTTCATACAACCGTAAACTATCGGCACCGTACTGCCGAATAACATCATCGGGGTTAATCACATTGTTCCAACGCTTACTCATCTTGCGCCCGTCTTCGGCCAAAATCAGCCCCACATTCACCAAGCGTTTGAATGGTTCAATGGTCGACACGGCCCCAATATCAAATAAAAACTTATGCCAGAACCGTGCGTATAACAAATGCCGTGTCGCGTGTTCAGCGCCACCAACATACAAATCGACCGGCATCCATTTTTTAAACTCGTCGGCGTATTTGGAAATTGGAAATTGGAAATTGGAAATTCCTCGCATGATATATGCAAGGTAGTACCACGAAGAGCCAGCCCATTGGGGCATGGTATTAGTTTCACGCTTCGCACTTGCCCCACACCGAGGGCACGGGATGTTCACCCACTCCGCAATTCCCGCCAGCGGCGACTCGCCCGTACCCGTGGGTTCGTAGCGCTCTACCATGGGCAGTGTCAGAGGCAGATCCTTCTCGTTGAGTGCCACCGTGCCAATACCTTCTATCGCGCGCCAGATCTCTGGTTCTTGAATGTTACAAAAATGATCCGCTTCAGGAACGACGGTGATGGTTTGAGATGCCCCGAGCATCTGCCGAAGATGATCGATATCTTCAGCGCGAATGATCGGGTGCATTGCATCTGCAAGGATCACAACCTCGCCCGCATTTGTTTTGATCTTCTCATACTCAAATTTCCAATCAGTACTCTTTTCTACGTGAGGACGAGCGTGATCGTTAAATATTGCTGTGACAACGGGATCCACAAATATCGATCGGCGAACAAGTGTAGAGATTTTTTCCAAGAGCTTCATCATGACAATCCCACCAAGACTATGACCAACCAAGATCGTATCCGGCGTGATTTCAATATTGCTCAAAATATATTCCACTTGCTCGTCGATATTCGGTGCACTCGCATTGGGAAGATCGGGGCTAAACACGGTGTGTCCGGCGAGTTCAAGCTCCGCTTTGAGCCACGCTTGATACACGCCCGTTCCACTCCCACTGATCCCGTGAATCAAAATGTACCGGTACTTTTTCTTTTTACAGTCGTCGCAACGAATCATCGGGATCGGCTCTCCCCAGTACCGCTGACGGCTAAATACCCAATCGCGCATTTTGTAGTTCACTTTTTTCTGAGCGAGTTTATTTTTTTCAAGATACTCAATAATTTCAGCATGACACTCATCGGCAACTCTCCCACTGAACTCACGCGGCTCTGTTAATACTCCATGGAGCGTATCCGTATAACAATAGTCTAAGTCTTCTACCTTCTTGCGCTCTACAGGGTCGCTTGGAAAAAGTACGGGCTTGAGACAAATTCCGTATTTTTTGGCAAATGCAAAATCACGCTCATCATGCGCAGAGCACTTCACCATTCCCGTCCCGTATTGTGCGAGTGCATAACTAGAAACCCAGATGGGAAGCTCACCATTGCCCACGGGATCAACAATATATCGACCCGTGAACATGCCCTCCATTTCACCAATAGCATACCCGCCCTCTTGTCGTTTCTGAATTAGCGTCTGACAAAATTCAAAAATTTGCTCTTTATTGCCTACCCCTTCAAGTAACTGGGGAAGCAGTGGGTGATCCGGTGCGATCACCACAAATGTGTCGGCGGTGAATGGTTCAAAGTGCGAGTTAAATGTTTGGATAACAATGTCGGAATCTTTCACCCTGGCACTAAAGAGCATCCCTTCGCTCCTGCCAATCCAATTGCGTTGCTGGATTTTAATCGACTCTTCCCAATCAAGCATATCTGCGCCGGCTGGCGGATCGAGGTCTTCGAGCAACCGATCGGCATATCTCGTCATCCGCAATTTCCATTGGCGCATCTTTTTTTGTTCAATAACACTCCCACACCGCTCGCACTTACCGTCATCCAAGTCTTCGTTGGCCAACCCCGTCTTACACGACGGACACCAGTTGATCGGCTCATCAGCCTCGTAGGCAAGTCCGTGTTCAAACAATTTTAAAAATATCCATTGTGTCCAACGGTAATACGCAGGGTCTGTGGTATTCACTTCGCGATCCCAATCGTAGGTAAACCCGATTTTCCCCAACTGCTCTTTAAACACCTTGATGTTTTCTTCCACGGCCTTGGCCGGATGCACCTTATTTTTAATGGCATAATTTTCTGCGGGCAATCCAAAGGCATCCCAGCCCATGGGGTGGAGCACACTCTTGCCTTGGAGCATCTTCATGCGCGCTATAACATCGGTCGCAATGTAGCCCTTGGGGTGGCCGACATGGAGTCCCGAACCGGATGGGTAAGGAAACATGTCCAAAATATATTCTTTTTCTGCCCGATCGTACCGCCGATAGAGGCCCTCCTTCTCCCATTGTTCTTGCCATTTCTTCTCGATTTCGGCGTGATCAAAATTTTGCCTTTCTTGGGTCATAAAAATGTTGGAAAACATCATTTTTTTGCTCAACTCATATATTTTTCGACTTACTGTAGCATACACCCAAATAGTTTTATGCACAAGATAACCTTGACAAAACAACCTCCCTTGTGGCACAATACGTCTAATCTATGACTGTTCAAACAACACAGTAAGAACAGGATCTCTGCAAAAACCACCCCATGAGTCACTCTAGGGTGGTTTCGGCGTTTAAGATCATTAACGACAATTCCTACGTCTCGATCCATCAAATCGCTTGCATTACGAACATTACTCTCCTTGATCCACGCTGTAACCAGTGGCTTTGTATTATTGCGTTCTCTGACCATGGTTGGAGTGCGTATCCTCACACCGGCGTTCCGCCACACGGTCGTACCCGTGGTCGTCCTCCTCCGGGGCCTTGCAAAACGCATCCAGACAAATCTCAAAAACAACACGCCATGGACATCATTGTGGAATCCCAAACGACTCGCTCTCCAATCGATGGTCGTGGCTGTTGCCTTAGTCGGGAGCCGTACCACGCTCTTTGCATCGGATACCACGACCCCCACCGCGGACCATAGTATTCTCTCTCGAATCCTGCGACCCGAACCTGAGCCTGAACTCATCGAAGATTCAACATTGCCCATTCTTCAACCCGCCGGACGTTCCGAAACCCAGAACCTTACCGCTGTGGACCCCGAAATTCTCGACCTGTTTGTGTACGATGAAGAAACGATAGAAGAAGGAGGGTCGGAAACAGCAATCGGTACGGACGTTACCGGCGTTGAGAGCCCCGTCATTCTCCCCGGCAATTCTAATAGTGTCACCCCGCGCCGCTCGACGATTACAGAATACACGATTAAAGAAGGGGATGTGGTGAGCAGTATTGCTCAAACGTTTGGTATATCCATTACGACGATTCTTTGGGAGAACAACCTTACGGCCTATAGCGTGATTAAACCCGGACAAACGCTCAAGATTCTTCCATTTTCAGGAGTAACCTACATAGTCAAAAACGGCGATACCCTTGCGCGGATTGCTCAAAAAACAAATGCTGATGTTGACCAAATCCGCACGACGAATAACCTCACCGACGAAAAACTGGTTGCGGGTGGAACGCTGATGATCCCCAATGGCCACGCTATTGCTTCCATATCACCCACGAGGCGCATCCAGAATCAACAAACCGCAACGATTGATGTTCCCACACCCGGAAACTTAAGTGTTTCTAATATCATCGGGCTGGTGTGGCCGACAGTTTCACGCCACATCAACCAATACTTTGGCCGCCGACATACGGGAGTGGATATTAAAGGAACGATCGGGACCCCCATCTATGCCGCACAAGATGGTGATGTGGCGCTTGCAGGGTGGAACCGCGGAGGATATGGCCAACAAGTAGTGCTCAAACACGATGGTGGAATTCTCACCCGATATGCCCACATGAGTAAAATTATTGCCAAACCCGGTGAAAGTGTCGTCAAAGGGCAAGTGATTGGGCTCGTGGGTTCCACGGGACGTTCTACGGGTCCACATCTCCACTTCGAAGTCATCAAAAACGGAGGACGGTTAAATCCGCTCAACTCCTACAAGTAAACCATGGATCACAAAAACAACATTAAATAACCTCCGAAATACTCGGGGGTTATTTTGTTCCCTGTTCCATGATCCATAAGTGTTACTCACCGCAACTGTTCCTGCAACCGTGGTCGATACTGGAGCGCCTCTGCAACGTGCCCAAGAGAGACGCTTTCAGACCCCTCGAGGTCTGCAATAGTCCGGCTCACTTTAAGGATACGCATATACGATCGTGCCGAAAGATGGTACCGATCCACGGCTTGTGAAAGCATCGATCGCGTCGCATCATCCAGTGTGCACCACTTTCGAATATGTTCATTGCTCATCTCGGCATTCGTGATAATGCCACCAGGGCCAAATCGTTCGTGTTGGACAGCGCGAGCAGTACGAATACGATCACGAATGACCGCGCTCTTTACTCCCGAGGGCGCGACATCCATAAGTCTGTCCGTTTCTACGGCGGGAACGTCGATCACAATATCAATACGATCGATCAATGGCCCTGATAACTTCTTTTGATACTTGAGAATTTGAGAGGCAGAGCAAATACACGGCTTCTGGTGCGTACCCGAAAACCCGCACGGGCACGGATTGGCACTGGCAACAAACATAAACTTGGCGGGGAATTGTACGCTCCCCAGGGCGCGTGCGATCGTGACAATCCCATCTTCGAGCGGCTGCCGAAGCGCCTCTAACACATCACGGCCAAATTCTGGAAGTTCATCCAAAAAAAGGACACCGCGATGTGCGAGTGTTATCTCCCCTGGCCGTGGATTGGTTCCACCACCGACCAAGGCAATATCCGACGATGTATGATGCGGGCTCCGAAAGGGCCGCAAAAATGAAGCCGGGATGCCACGTACGAGTAACCCCGCAACACTATAAATTCGAATAACATCGATGAATTCATCGCGGCTCATGGGTGGGAGGATTGAAACCAGGGAGCGCGCAAGCATGGTTTTGCCCGATCCCGGTGGACCAGTCATGAGGATATTATGGCTCCCAGCCGCAGCGATTTCCAAGGCCCTCTTTGCCGATTCCTGTCCGCGTATATACGCCATGTCTGTCGTGTGACTGATCGTCGCATCCAACTCCATCTGCGTCAGGGGCACGCTCTCTAATAAACGTTCTCCCCGGAGATGCGCAATGAGGTCCAGGAGCGTCCGCGGAGCAAGTACACAAATCCCTTCAACAAGCGCCGCCTCTGCGGCATTTTCTGGGGGGACGACGACATGGGTGTACCCACGCTCACGGGCACACAGCGCAATCGCGATAATTCCATCCACACTTCGCAATGTCCCATCCAATCCCAATTCCCCGCACACAATCCATGTAGGAGGAATCACCAGCAATGCTTCGTCGGCGGCCGAAAGAATCCCGAGCGCAATCGGTAAATCAAATCGTGGCCCTTCTTTTTTGAGATCCGCCGGAGCCAAATTAATAGTGACCCGTTGCCGAGGAAACGGGAGGTCGCTATTTTTCAGTGCCGATCGAACACGCTCGCGCGCTTCTTGGACCGCGGTATCCGCAAGCCCCACGATCGTCACCGCTCCCAAGCCCGGGCTTACATCCACTTCGACGGCAACGGGGATCGCTTCAATCCCCTTCACCGTCGCTGTCCACAAACGAGAAGGCATATGATCTGACGAGATTATGTCGACCCCACGTCCTTTGAGGGTCGACGAGAAATTATTAGTTTATTGATTTATTAATTTTATTCTTACCCAATACATTCGTAAACAAATAAATTACTCCGGCAATAATCATCATGTCCGCAATATTAAACCAGAACGCCCCCCACGGAAAACGGACAATCCAATAATCCCACACGCCGCCATAGATCCATCGATCAAAACAATTATTCGCGCCCGCCAGCACGATCGCTAAACCGGCAAGAGCACGCTTGTCGTGCGCACGCATCCAGAGGATGGTCTGAATAAGCACGATGACAATAATCGTACCAGCGGCAGTGTCCAAAAAAAGAGAATGAGAGAGAAACCAAAACAATGGTTGAAGATGTTTAGGCCAATCAAAAAAACTTCCGATCCCTAATTCGCGCGCTTGCGAAAAAGATTCAGAAGTTATTGATGTGCGGATCCATCGATCCACGACAGAGAGTGCGATGATGATGAACGCGAGGTACACACTTCATCCACGGGAAAATTGTTCTTTGCAGTGCACGCAGGAACTGGATTCGGGCCGGGCGAGTAATCGTGGGAGTGGAATTTCTTTTTTACAATATTTGCATGTTCCGTACGTACCATCATCGATCCGCGCTAATGCGTTTTTGACATCACGCAATTCCCGATCCAGATCTTGCTCAAGAGATAAGTTGTCGCCATAAAGGGCGACCTCGGCAGCATTCTCATCTTCTTTATCACCAAACGAAGGGAAGTCGGATTCTTGGGCGCCGGTCGCACTCCCCCGACGACCAAGCTCTTTGAGCTCGTCTTCTAAGCGAGTTTTTTCCTCGTTAAGTTTCTGTGTAATGGTTGTGAGTGTTTTGGAATCCATAGGGAAAAGGAGTCATTGCACGGATAGCGTAGCATACCAGTGGCATGGGAAGCAAGATGGATTTTTGTAATTGAAAAGGCGCGGGGTTAACCCCCGCGCCTTGACTGAGTCAAGGAAAGTCTCGGGGTCCCGCGCCATCTTCTGCGCTTCTGCATCACGGCCCCCGAATAAACGGGAGAGGTAATGATCCTGAAGCTCAGAAGTGTGTGCAACTCGCTTACCAACGAAAGCGAGAGGATGTTCGTCTGCCATTCTGGTGGTCAAGTATCGCGCTGGACCGAAGTCCTAAGCATCGACATCAACCAAATTTTATTTTTGTTTTTTTAGTGGCCGGTTGGTCGGCCATCGAACAGCAGAGGACCACAGCGGGGGATCTTCTCCTCCACTCTGGTCCTCTTCTGTCTGCTGTCCAAGGTGCTTCCAAACTTCACCATGGATATAGTATAGCACAATTTTTGCATTCCATCAATCCCACCGTCACCATGCGTCAAGCACCGTATCAAAAAAGAAAAATACGCTCGCTGGGCCCTTGGGGTGCACAACACGGCATCCAAAAGAGCCCAGCGAGAAATTCCGAACAATGTCCGTACACAATGCCAAAAACTTTTTAGCGGTTCAACAAAATCGCATGTTGCGACTTTCCAACCGCCACATTGGTGACCACGCGTTGAGGGGTTGTGATACCCGGACCATCGTAAAAACCATACATCTCGCGATCACTCCACCATCGATGCGCGCCGTAGACCATAAAGTTGTCCCCAGCAATCTTAGTGGTATCGTCAGTGGGATCTATCCACAGCGTGTACCGCCTGGGATCAGCCGGGATACACCCCGTAGGCGACACGATCCAATGGATTGTTTGATCCGTATGCGCTTCCAAGATAAGGGCAAGGCTTGCCGTTAAACAAAACCCATCGGGGGGTGGAGCAGGGCGATACACAACAACGATCGTTGCGGTGATCCCACCACGACCATCGCGCACGGTGTGATAGAGGATGGCATTGCCAGGTGATGACACTGTGACAATTGTCCCATCCAGTTGGGCATGCGCATCAGCGGGCAGTACTCGGTGCAACGACCACGCATGGAATAACGGATCTCCATCGGGGTCAACCGCTTGCTCCACACTCGTCAAGTCTATCGAAGACTCAAATGTTTTGAGCGTGACCAGTTGTGGCGTGTCGTCATGTGGCGCGTGATTGCGGTGATCCATGTACTGCGACAAGAATGTATGGTAACGACAAATCATTGTTGGGTGCCGAAGAATGAGTTGGTGATCCAACCCATTATTGTATGACACGCGATCTACTACACCCGAATCGGTCCATCCAAAAAATGGATCCGTACTCCCCTTCTGCCACCCATGGAGATCTTTGGGGAGCGCGCTCTCGGTTGCTACTGCTCCATCAGAATCTTCGTGCTCAACAAGTCCGGTGGGCTGTCGCCAAATCTGTCGTGCCTGTTCGTACTCGGGATCCGGAAATGGAATATCACCCGTGCCACCGGCAACGTGTGTAACACTCGCATCCTGACGATGCGCATCATCGTGTTGGTTGAATGCGGTGAGCGTGGAATTGCGATTCGGAAATAAAATTTCACCATTGGAATCTTTCCACCATTCATCGTAGACCAAACTCGCAAGCCCGTCGGAAGGAGGAACGCAACCGTAGTGAAGCAGTGGCCATGCCTCTTGTGGCATTGCCCGCTCCAAGAAAAAATTGAGATCGAAATACCGACCCTTGAGCGCCGTCGCAATCGATGATCCATGATGCGGCGTACCGATCGTTACGAGCGCTTCCACTCCGTTGAGCATGTTCTGAAGATATCGCCCAACTATTCCTCCCATGCTATACCCAAAAATTATCACGCGACGACTCTTGGTAAGTACTGAAGATGTAAGGAGGCTGGTAAGCTTTGTAGCAACTTCTTTGGGTGTACGCGTGGTCGGGTATGCGAACCGATAGAAGGCAAACGAACGCTCAAGGTCATGGAGATTGTCGGCGATCCCGTTTGGGCTTGTCGCATCAATACCCGCAAACCAATTCCATCGCGCAAGCGCTTGGGGGATGGTTTGCCCCGCTGCACAAAACTCACTCTTAAAATCAATCCCCGATATGAGGAATACAAGAATGCGATCATCGAGTTGTAGGTTGGGATTGAGTGGTTCAATCGCGTATCCATCGTCGCTGGAAACCAAGTTCTGAAAACTCACGGGCACAAACGTTCGACGAACATTTCCCAGTTGCGTCATCCATGACCGCGCCCATGCGATCGGTCCTTTTGCCGCAGCTCCCGCTGTACGCGAGGTTGCCTCCTGAGTAAATGCGTGGTAGTCGAAGGTGGTCGTCTGTCCTGTTTTCAAATCATAGACCACGGCGTTTTTGACAAGTATATCAGCAGTGGGGCTCTCTCCAACATCAACTGATAAGGTAATCGGGAGTGGGGCATCCGTGAGCAGATGTGTTGCCGCCTCTTCAATGTCGATCTGACGTGTTCCGTCGATAGGGTTGTTGGCAATGCGATATCCAAATGCCGGCAACGGTGTACGGAAGGATACAGGCAAAGCCGGTAAGGTAGATCGCACACCAAATGCGTTGAGGTTGAACGACTCAAACCCTGTACGAATTTCTTGATTCATTGTTGCCGACACCGACGGGATCACGGCAATACTCTGTGTGATTCGATCGCTACTCAAACCGTCTGTACATGAGTGCTCAACGCTCATCTCTTGTGCAGCCATCGTAACAACAACGCTCCGGCCCACACTAAAGATCAACTCCGTACCAGAAGAAAATACTTTCCACGTTGAGGAAAGCTCTTCGTCGCCCGGGTCGTCGTCCACCGCATTACTTTCAAAGGTGAGTGTTGTGCCTTGGGTGGCAGCACGGGGGATACCAGCGATGCGTGCATGGGGAGGAAAATTCGAGTTGGGTAGCACTATTGGAGCCATGGTCGTGGGAGAAATCAACGCATATGAATCGGTGTGGTTCAGGAGAACCTCAGGCAACTGCTGACCTTCCAGAGCGACGGGTTGCCATTGTATCGATGATTGACCGGGAGAGCGGATCAGAATTGCCGATACTCCCATGAGTCGTCGAACACGCTCGGCGTCGTCGACGGGCGGCCGGAAAAAGCGAACAAGCGAAATCCCCCGCGGAATCGATCGGACCAATTCCGATGCACTCCACGGTACGCCGCTGACAACAACCGTTTGAGTACGCGATGCAAACACCACGTACGATTCATTGCCGCGGACAGTGTATGCTCGAGCTTCGGGAGACTCAGCCATGACGACATGCCAACGATCTCCTGCACTAACGACAATGAACCGCGCATCGATGAGTCGACAAACATCATCGAGCGTACCGAGGTTTGGCACTCGCAGCGGAACGCCAATAACTGATACGCCCTTCGTGATTGCGATGGATGCGGTGGTTACGGTTGAAGGCGCTGCTTGCGTAGTCCCGACCAACAACAAAACTGTTACGAAACGAACCAATATGTGAATGTGCATGATCCATCCTCTCCATAGTGACATGACGATATGGTGCGTATACGTAGTATACATAATCCCCAGGCTTTAAGCCTGGGGATTATGTATACATCTGTTGAAATGTTTATGCGGTATGCCCAACGCCCACCGTGGGACTCGAGGAATGATCACCAACGAGCACGTTCCGATATCGCTCAATGGTGGCAAGCGCAATCATGTTCCAATTATACCAACGTTCAATCATGTCACGATTGGCACGACCCTGCGCCTTCGATGCATCCGATCGATTCATCACAAACTTGAGCACACGGACGAGATCGTTCACATCGGTCGAATGGAACCAAAAATCGGGATTGGTCATGACTTCACGGTTTTCGACAATGTCACTAACCACGACGGGTTTAGCATAACTCATCGCCTCTAAGAGGCTGAGCGACAACCCTTCGGATTGCGAAGGCTGTACGACCACCGATGCACCGCGGAACAAGGCATCGAGTTCTTTCCCAACCCGTTGTCCAACAAAAATAATATTGGCGTTAGAACCGGCCAGACCATTTAACTGTTGTACGTATTGATTCGTATGATACCCTTCGCCGACAATAACGAGCGGTACCTTCGTACGCAGGGCCTTCCACGCGGCAATCAATGTGTGTACGCCTTTGTGCGGAATCAAGCGACCGACATAGAGAATGTACCCAGAACGGGCAATACCCAAGCGCTCTTGAATCGGCCGGATATTCGTGCGCCCCTCTACCACAGTTGCGCCGTTGGGGATCATTGTGGTAGCGCGTCGATACACGGCCCACACATGGCGCTCCAGTTCTTTCGAAATCACAATAAGTTCATCGGCAAATCGGCAAGCAACCCACTCACCAATTCGTAACGATGTGCGCGCAAACCATCCCCATTTTTGATGATAGTAATCCGGAGAATGATACGTAACCACAACGCGCATCCCCGGAATCAACCGGATGAACGGAGTGAGTAACGCAGGTCCAATTCCATGGAGGTGAATAATATCAACGTGTTCAATAATACTCGCATGGAGTATGGCCAAAAAAGTATGGGTGATTGCATCCAAATGTTTGGTGCGGATTGACGGTAGCGGCCGGAGTTCAACACCCTTGTACGTTGATTGCTTACGAGGGGTATACCACCGACGGGTATATACGAGCACCCGAAGCCCTTGTCGGACCAATCGGGTGGACAATTCCTCGACATGGCGTTCCACCCCGCCCGAGGCGGCGGGAATACCCTTTGATCCAATCATGGCAATGACGAGGGTTTGTTTCATAAGAAGGCAATATTCTCACAAATTTAACTAAAAATCATATCATATTTTAGCGATTCTGTCAAGAGGGCCGCGGAAGACTAAAAAACACCCGCCGGTTGGGCGGGTGCGTTCACAAATCCTATCTAACTTTTTATATTATCGCAGTAAGTATTTACGTTTTCCTCCAGTTGAATCCGAAAGATCGGTGTAATCATCAGCAGCCTCGATCAGTCGCGCTGATGTGGTCTCCTTAAACCCAAGCACTTCGACAAGATGGCCATGGTATTGAAGATACTCTACAAGCGGAACAAAGTCTCCGTCACCCGTAACGAGCACAATCACGTCGAGCTTCGGGCTCATCTTAATCACGTCCACCACCATGCCCGCGTCCCAATCCCCTTTTTTGGTGCCACCCAAAAATACTTGCAAGTCTTTCATCCGAACTTCAAATCCTTGATTATCCAATGCCTCAAAAAACTTCTGCTCTTCTTGGCTCTTGGATTTAATCACATAGGCAATGGCGCGCACCAATTTACGACCCACCACAGCGGCCTTCAGGACTTCTTTAAAATTCACTTTTGCGTTGTACAAATTCTTTGCCGAATGGTACATGTTGCCCACGTCGACAAACACTGCGACGCGCTGTTCTGGATGTTTGACCATAGTCGTTATGCAACTTCGCTCTTAGTGTCCGCTTTGATCAATTCATCAATGGGTTCTTCAGCAATGACCTCATCGACCAATTTGGCCGGGTCGGTGTCTTGGGGGATGCGCGAAATCTTGAGTTTCAAGCGCTTAACGAGCGACTCAAATCGTTCCACGCTTTCGCGTTCCAAATATCGGAGGAGTTTCCGGCGCGTCATGACCTTTTTTAACAGTCCCCGGCGAGACGAAAAATCTTTTTTATGAAGTTTAAGGTGATCTGTGAGTTCGCGGATTTCTTCAGAAAGGATTGCGATCTGGACTTCGCTCGACCCTGTATCATTGGGGTGGGTCTTGAACTTTTGGATCACTTTATCTTTGAGCTTCTTATCGAGCATACGCGTATTGAGGTGATAGGTTCTAGGAGCTAGGGACTAGACGAAAATCGACTAGAACCTATCACCTATCACCTAGAACCTTCTCAATTATCGTTTCTCCGAGCAACGTCCGTGCTCACGGGCGCTTCCAAGAGAACGAAAATAAATAATATCTATACTCTACAACCATTGCGGTCAAAAGTCAATGGACGTACAATAGACATACTCCAAATACATTCCACCCTAAACAATCAGCCGGGGATCCTAATACTACAAATACTAAAAGTATTTATTCGAGGTATTTGCCTGCCTGCCGGTAGGCAGGGGTAACAATCTGTGGTATTGGGATTATAATTCTATGTCTTCACTTGCTCAACTTAAACAGCAATTCCTCGAATACCTCTCGGTCGAAAAAAACCGTCGTCAACAAACAATCCGGACCTATACATACTACCTGGATCGATTCACGGCTTGGGGACTTGAACACGGAATTAATACGCCCAAACAGGTAACCGGCCCGATCGTGCACAATTACCGTGTTTGGCTCAAACGTCGGACCAGCCGATCTGGTGAAGAGTTGTCGGTAAACACTCTCAATTACCACATGATTGCCTTACGGGCGTTTTTAAAATACCTCTCTAAGCTTGATATTCCGTCGCTGCCTGCCGAAAAAATAGAATTAGGCAAAATGGTCGAACATCAAGTGATTGTGATGGAAGATGATGAGTTGGAACGACTTCTCAATGCTCCACTGCAAAAAAATCCTAAATTCGAAGCACGAAATCCGAAACGTAGACAACACGACGAACTGATACAACGACGAGATAAAGCAATGCTCGAATTGCTATTTTCGACCGGTCTTCGGGTGGCAGAGCTTTCGAGTCTCCAGATTGATAGCATAAACCTCAAACGCGATGACTTTTCGATTCGCGGGAAAGGGGGGAAGTTACGCATCGTCTTTTTGTCGGATCGTGCCAAGAGCGCCATCAAACAATATCTTGATCTCCGCGCCGATGTCTCCCCCTACTTATTCGTACGTCATGATGGCGCCTACGCTAACGCTCCGGCGGGTACATTACCAAGAAATGACGATGAAAAACCGTTGACTTCACGTTCTATCGAGCGTATGGTATCTCGGTATTCTCGCCTTGCAGGCATTACCAAACATATTACTCCACATTCACTTCGACACTCATTCGGGACTGATCTTCTGCGAGGTGGGGCCGATATCCGTGCGGTGCAAACATTGCTGGGACACTCCTCAATCACCACTACGCAGATGTATACGCACGTCACCGATACACACCTCAAAGAAGTCTACAAGGCATTCCATGGTCAACGCAGAGGCAAGAAGGAATAAACGGACCAGCTTCTGGCCGACAATAGCTAAATTTTTATCCCTCTACTGTTCCCATAGTTCAATGGATAGAACGAGAGCCTTCTAAGCTCTAGATCTTGGTTCGATTCCAAGTGGGAACACCAGAGGCATAAAAAATAGCGATGCACATTCAATCCACATTGACAATCCACATTGACAGTACCAATAGTGGGCCTATAATACCTAGACTTCTGCGATTATCAAACGCGTGTTCAAAGGTCGGATGCGAATGAATACATCGTAGTCTTCGTTGTATAATTTTTATATCTACTATGATGAATGGATTTAAACGAATCACGACACTAAGCGTCAGTGTCTCCATGATGATCAGTCCCCTCGTCAGCGTACTCGTAAGCGCTTCCCCCGTCGTGGCCTCCTCGCATCGCGAAGCCCCATTGATTAGCCAAGACGCGCAAGCCGACGCGACGGATCTGTACGCATTTGTCAGCCCCGATAAACCAGACACCGTGACCTTGATTGCCAACTACCTGCCCATGCAACTTCCCCCTGCAGGACCGAATTTCTACAAGTTTGGCGATGAAGTGCTCTACGAAATCAACATTGATAACAATGGCGATGCCAAAGACGACTTGAGCCTTCAGTTTAAGTTCTGGAGCGAAGTAAAGAATGGCAACACCTTTTTGTACAACACCGGTCCGATCACGGCCCTCAATAGCCCCAACCTGAACCAAAAACAATACTACTCGGTCTCGCTCCTGCGCGGCGAAGAAAATCGCAACGCCGTACGCAAAGGTAAGGTCGTGAAAGGGGCAGAAAAGTTGATGGTGGCCCCTGCCAACGTCGGACCAAAATCATACCCCGAGGGCTACGGTAAAGTCGCCGCACAAGCAGTATACAATGTGGGTGAAGGCATTAAAGTGTTTGCCGGACCCCGCGATGACCCGTTCTTTGTCGACCTCGGAGGCATCTTCGATCTCTTGAGTGGTATTAGCGGCAAGGACTACGTGGCCGGTGCCAATGTAATGACCCTTGCAGTCCAAGTCCCCAAGAGTTTCCTGACTGCGAACAAGAAAGACGCCACCGACCCCAAAGATACCAATTCCATCGTAGGCGTACGCACCACCTCGTACCGAAAAACCGCCTCCGTACTCCGAGAAGAGAATGGAAAGGCGATGAGCAAAACATCGGGTAACTGGGTGCAAGTATCACGTCTTGATAACCCATTGGTGAACGAAGTGGTTATTCCCCTTAAAGACAAAGATAAGTGGAATTCTTCGCTTCCAAAAAATGATGGACAATTCTTGAGCTACGTTACCAAGCCGGAACTTGGTGGACTCATGAAGGCCATCTTGGGTGTGAACACCCCACCAGCACCTCGGAATGACCTGGTGACCATCTTCTTGACCGGAATCCCCGGCTTGAACCAACCCGCCAAGGTCGTTGCATCTTCGCAGCTACGGTTGAATATGGCCATCCCGCCAACAGCAGAGCCAAAGAAAAATGGCGTGCTCGCGGGAGACAATGCGGGATACCCCAATGGTCGCCGCCTTGCGGATGATGTCACGGACATCGCGCTGCAAGCGGTTGCCGGAGGAACACCGTTTACGCCGGACTTCAACAAAGAACCGAACAACGTGATTGGAGATAAAGTGGATGCCAACGACAAGGCATTTATGGGAGCATTCCCATACGTGGCCGAACCCAATGGCTACGCTGCGCAATAATCTCTGTCGTCATGAAAGCGTGCAAGGGGCTCCCTCGGTGGAGCCCCTTGCAGTGTCGATTGATCCTTTCTACTTTATGATGCAATCATCAAAGCGAAAAACTATTACTCTATTTATTGGTGCGGTCATTGTCATCGTAAGCACCATTGTAATCGCTCGATATTCAAAGATTCCCTCCCCCAAACCCTTCACAGCCACCTCAGTAATGGATCGTACGATTGCCACATTGGAGGAGCAATTTCAAAAAACTCCAGAAAAATTTGCCGTATCAGTGGCCCTGGCAAATGCTTATATGCAAAAAATCCGTGAAACAGCGGATTCTTCGCTATACCAAAAAATCGAACAAATCATAGAGCACGCTACACGTATTGATCCAGAAAATCCAGAACTCCCATCCTTGAAGGCACAAGTGGCTCTGGGCCGGCATCAATTCAACATGGCTCTAACCCTGGGTCAAGAAGCGCTCAAACGTAACCCCAATAACCCACTCTATTACGGAATCATTGGTGATGCAGAAATAGAACTGGGGCACTATGAACAAGCGGTTGCAACACTTCAAACCATGATCGACCGCAAACCCGACTATAGTTCGTTCAGTCGTATTGCTTATGCTCGTGAACTCTATGGCGATGTTGAGGGCGCCATAGAGGCCATGCAATCAGCCGTCCAAGCCGGGAGCGCATACCCCGAACACTTGGCATGGGGGTACACCGAGATCGGAAAGCTCTATTGGAATTCGAATCGGCCCACGCAAGCGTTAGCAGAATTTGAGAAGGCCGTAGCGACCGTACCAAACTACACCCCAGCCTTGCGGTGGCTCGGCCACATGGCACTTTCAAACGGCAACACTTCCCAAGCACAAGAATATTTTCAGAAGGCAGTGGACCTCCTGCCCATTGATACTCACTATGCCGATCTCGCTGATTTTTATTCTGCCACCGAGCAAAATGCAAAGGCCTCACAGCTGTGGACAATCGTTAAACTCACCGATGAGAATTCCGAAAAAAATGGCGTTGTGATCGATCTTGAACTGGCATCATTTCTCGCTGATCACGATCTGGATCTGCCAGAAGCCCTGAAACGAGCTGAACGGGGCTACAACAATCGTTCCAGTGTATTTGCCGCCGATACCGTAGGATGGGCCTACTACAAGAATAACCAATACGACCAAGCCAAGCACTACAGTGATGAATCGCTTCGATTAGGGACACAAGACCCGATCAAATTCTTTCATGCGGGGATGATTGCCAAAGCACGAGGACAGAAGGCAATGGCAAAAAAATACCTCGCAAAGGCATTACAATTAAATCCACACTTCTCTATTCTCTCTGCCCCAGTCGCCCAAGAAACATTAAAAAATCTATGAAGAGCCTTTGGTATTACCGAGCCGCCCTCGCGATAGCGCTGTTGCCCATCATGGCATATGCTCCGGTGAGAGCATATGCCCATGAACTTATCCCGAAAGCGATCCAGCAATTTATTATAGACCACCCCAATGCATCGCCCGAAGAAATCCAAACATTTGCCAAAGCCGAAACACCACAGTTTGCCTCCCAATTTAAAAATATTGACGATCTCATGAAGATCGTCCGTAATCAACAAACCTCGTGGTGGGATAATGCATGGGATTTTATTAAGCTAGGCGTGAAGCATATTTTAGGAGGCACGGACCATATCCTTTTTGTCCTTTCACTGTTGCTGGCTTTTAACACGTGGAAAGATATCTTCAAACTGACAAGTACATTTACAGTTGCTCATAGCATCACGCTCGTGCTTGCCGGGCTCTCGATCCTTACGCTTCCCTCCCGCATTGTCGAGCCGACCATCGCCTTCTCGATCGCGTTCGTGGCATTGAGCACGGTATTGCTGCAACACAGCAAATACGCCCAATGGATCCATAAAAAATTATTTGTCGTCTTTTTCTTTGGATTATTCCATGGATTGGGATTTGCGGGACTCCTTCAAGAACTCCGCATCCCTAGCGAAAAATTTGCCTTGTCGCTCTTTTCTTTTAACGTGGGGATTGAAATCGGCCAACTGACGATTGTGGTGATCGCTGTTCCTCTCATTTTGTTGGCCAAGCGCTACCGATGGTTCCCTCGGGCAAATACTCTCGCGGGTATCACCCTTGGAATCATTGGCTTGGTGTGGGGGGTACAACGGATGATCGGTTGAAAACTTCATAACGTATGAACAAAAAAATTATTCTTGCTTCTACTTCGCCTCGACGCAAGGACCTCTTGGCCACAACGGGGCTTGTGTTTGAAACATACGCACCCGACTATACCGAAGACCTTACTCTTCCATTGCCTCCCTCTGAACTCGTGCAATATCTCTCCAGAGGGAAGGTCCAAGCGGCGGTGTCGGACAATCCCAATGCCATTATCATTGCCGCCGATACGATTGTTGCATTGGGTGGTACGGTACTGGGGAAACCCCATGATGCACTAACCGCTCGCACGATGCTCAACCAGTTAAGCGGCACCACTCACAGCGTGTTCACGGGTGTGACGGTGATGGACTCAACAACATCAGAATGTGTGTCCACGTTCGTCGAAACACAGATTCATTTTAAAGTGCTCACGCCCGCTATGATCGAAGAGTATATGGCAACGGGCGAAGGACTGGATAAAGCCGGTGCTTATGGTATCCAAGGCCGAGGCCAACAACTCATCGAGGGCGTTGACGGAGACATCGACGCCGTGATTGGGCTACCCGTTGCGGCAACGCTTGAGCTTTTGAAAAAATTTACTCTATGAAATCTCAACGCATTATCCCTTCCGTGATGTGCTCGCAGCATCCCGACCATGCGGGCAGCCCTTACTGGCATACCGAACCACTCATCAAGACTCATCACGAACTCCAGGAATGTTTCCGGATGTATACCGATCTTGGCGCCCAAGAAGTAATGTGGGATTGGGAAGGCAAACTTGTCGACGAAGCGGTGGTGGAACGACTGTTAGCCGAACACTTAGAATTTTTTAAACAAAAACCATTGGGCAAGAAATTATTTCTCACATTCCGTGTGCCTAACCCCACGGTAGAATCGGGGTACCGTCTTGGCCGCGCGTTCATGGTCGTACTCTCAGCCAAAGATTTGGCGCAGGCGTCGGGCTTTCAACACGCACCGCTTTTTGAGGTCATACTTCCCATGACCGAACGCGCGAGCGAAATACTGAACCTGCAAAAAAGTTTCCGAAGGCTTTCCAAAGCCGCGAGCTTCTCGTTTGGGTCCAATGCCTTTACCTCTGATTCGATCGAAGTGATTCCCTTGTTCGAACGCGTGCCCACGATCCTGGGATCGCGGAAAATCTTGGAGCGCTATGTCACGCAGTATAAAAAACAATTCAAGGTGAGCCCAACGTATCTCCGCCCCTTTTGCGCACGCTCCGACCCGGCCCTCAATTCCGGTATCGTTCCGACGACGCTTGCCATTAAATGGGCGCTGTCGGAATTTGCAAAATTTAGTAAAGCAACGGGCATCGCCACCTATCCGATTATTGCGCCCGGGTCACTCCCCTTCCGTGGAGGACTCACGCCGCACACGGCCGAACAATTTATCAAAGAATTTTCTGGCATTCGGACAGTAGTGATTCAGTCGGCGTTCCGCTATGACTACCCCCTTGCTCAAGTAAAAGCCGCAATCCAAACACTCACACGACTTGCCCCACGATTGAAACCAAAAATATTGCCAGAAAAAATGTTGAGTGAAATCCAAGCCATTATCCCATGGTTTGAAAAACCGTACCGAAAAACAATCGAGAGAGTGGCGCCGCTGATTGAGCAAATTTCTCCATCTATTCCCAAACGTCGAGAACGCGTACAGCATATTGGGCTCTATGGATACTCCCGCAGTGTGGGGCAACTTAAACTCCCCCGCGCGATTGGGTTTACCGCCAGCTGCTACTCCTTGGGCCTGCCCCCAGAACTCTTTGGCACTGGCGTGGGACTCAAGCGGGCATTGAAAGAGAAAAAACTCAAGACAATCGAACAACTGTATACTACTCTCCCGTGGGCTCTTAAAACCGCGGGGCGATTTTTCCGCAAAGAAAGTTCGGAAGAACTTGGGCTTACTGAACTCATGCCCGACATTAAGGCGATCGAAGAGTACCTCGGCAACGCTCTGGGTCCAACAACTAAGGAGGAACACCGCCATGCCGACCTCGTTGCTTCTATTATTGTCTCCATCAAAAAACATAAAGACCCTAGCCGAGCGATTGAAGAGGCAGCACTCATCCGACATTCGTTAGGATAACAAGGGAGTTGATCGTTTTGAGCTTTTCGACTAGAATGTATCTACTTCGATAGTATTACAGATGCAACCTACGGCGGCTATAGCTCAGTGGTTAGAGCGCTGGTCTGTGGCACCGGAGAGACGGGTTCAATTCCCGTTAGCCGCCCCA
>OBEQ010698621.1_pt1 | contig 47832 bp, 30 predicted proteins | sample 1670901 | NCBI WGS metagenome assembly OBEQ01 (sample SAMEA104232315, study PRJEB22302) | groundwater metagenome | biome: forest; feature: aquifer; material: groundwater | place: USA | collected 2011-08-07 | depth 5.4 m
CGATACTTCTCTTCATCAAAGTCTTTGCCTGCTGCTGCTTTTGCAACTGAAATACAGTCAGACTCGGGCTTCTTGGCAGCACTCGGTTCAGAGGCCTTCTCGGTGCATGCCGCATCTTTTGGTTTCGTTCTCGCAGATCGGTTCCTTCACGGTGAAGGTGCTCTTTTTTTGCTGGTTTTTCATGCTTATTCGCTGGACGCTGCCGCGTTTTCGCTACGATCAGCTTATGCGGTTGGGGTGGAAGATGATACTGCCTCTTTCGCTTGCCAATCTTTTAATAACCGCCGTTGTAATCGTCATGCTGGGGAAATAATCCGGTGGCTGCCAGGACCAGGCTCATTAAACAACCTAAGATGTCCTTTTGGGTAGCTATTTATTTCCCGGCTATTTTTCAAGGGTTGGGCCTGACGGCATGGCATTTCTCCAAAAATCTGTCCCTTCATATTCTTCATCGGTTTGGTTTATTCAAAGATATTCCCGCCTCGGTAACCTATCAATATCCGGAAGAAAAAAGGCCGCTTGCCCATAGGTACCGGAGCCGCCACCGGCTTACTCAGAGGCAGGACGGCTCGCCGCGTTGCGTGGCTTGCATGATGTGCGAGACCGTCTGCCCGGCGCACTGTATTTATATTGTGGCCGACGAGCATCCCGATCCCAATATAGAAAAACGGCCCCGCCGGTTTGACATTGATTTAGGGATTTGTGTATACTGCGGATTCTGTGTGGAAGCTTGTCCTGAAGATGCCATTCGAATGGATACGAAAATCGTGGATATTTCGGCGTACAGCCGCGAGGGAATGTATTTAACGATGGATGATCTTCTTCACCCCGAAAATCACGGGGCTATTGTTTTACGCGATCCAAAACGCCCGCAGCCTGCCTTGCCGTAACTTTTCAGTAGCCGCGAGCATTTTTCAAGGAGGGGGAATTCCAGGGGATCGCGTAAAACAACCTACCAAATAAATCTTTTTATTTCTTAAACTGAAAATCTAGAAGTTTAGATCCCCCCGGTTATGCCGGGGGGATCACCTACCTTGCTTAAATAGCTGTTGCAATATCTACTGTGAAATAAAACTCATCTTCTCCGCCTACTGCAGCCGGGAACATCGCCTGGTCTGTGACTTGATAATTAAACGTAGGCGATACCGTAAAGTTGAACGGCAGGGAAATAGCCGTGCCCCAACTTTGCGTGAAATAAGCGAATCCGCTGCTAAAATTTAAATATCCGTCGTAGAAACCAAATATCTGCTTGTAGGAAAGAGCAAGTCCGTCGTCGCCCTGGCCGGGAATTTTATTGGTGCCCGGTATGGGAATATCGATGCCGGCCGTGACGCTCTGAAACCAACCCGGATTAATTCCGCCGCTGTTGGGATCGTCATTGCCCCAACCGTACGCGGCGTAATAGCCGACGCTAATAGGAAGATCTTCAACCGTTCCGAATAAAGGAAGATTAACCGTTCCCGGTATCGGAATACGTTTTAGTGTGCCGCCCATGTTCCATTCGTTAATATCACCGACGGTATCGGCATTGAAGAAATCATAATAGGTATAGCCGGTGAATACATTTACGTAACCGTCGAGGATATCGCGGTCGAGAGAAAACCAATAATCCTGCTCGTCCACGTTTTCATGACCTCCGCTTAGCGCATACGATCCCCAGAAACCAACGGATAGATTCAAATCAAGGGGCGGATGAACGACTACGGTTGCGTACGGTTGCACGCCCGGATCATCGTCGAGGAAGGTGTCTACTCCACGGAATATATATTTTGAAACAAAAGTAGTACCGGTTTTTACATCAATAGGCTGACTTTGCACTTCAAAAGCCATGGCTGATGAAATTAACGTTACGGCCAAGCCAAAAGCAAAAAACAGAACCAACATCTTTTTCATGAGGTATTTCCTTTCTACACGGTTGTTAAAGAATAATAGACTTGAACTTCTTAGAGTTACTAAGACACATTGCGTGCCAAACATAAAGCGTTAGCGTCATTTTTCTAGGATATCCTAATTTATTTAAACTAAAAGACTTATGTTAAGTATGTTTAATTGTCTCCTCCCTTTTTTATTATAAATTAGATAACCCGAAACAAAATAGTTAATGAATTACATTATTGTATGAGTTTATTGAAGGACCGAAGGAAGATAGTAACGAACTCTGGGCGAGATCGAAAAGGGGACCGGGATAAATACCGACCGATAGAATTACAAAAAGCATGAGTGAAAATGCGTATCCCAACGTCGTCGACGGACGTGAAGGGCTGGGATCTTTCTCCGTTTCCGCCGCTGATTTTTCCATATACATGGCGACGATAATTCGCATGTAATAAAAAACAGAGATGACGCTGGCCAGTACGCCTACGACAGCTAGTTTAATATAACCGGCGTTGACTGCAGCCATGAAAAGATAAAACTTTCCGATAAATCCGGCGGTTGGAGGTATTCCGATAAGAGATAGAAGGAAAACGGTGATGGCAAATGCCATGAGTGGTTTTCGCCGGCCAAGTCCGGAGAAATCCGAAACAGATTCTTTATTTTCGCCTTGTTTGGAAAGAAGAACAAGAGAAGCAAAGAGACCAATGTTGGCGAAAAGGTAAATGAACGTATACATTAAAACAGCCGATGATCCCATCATCGTGCCGCTGCTTAATCCCAAAAGCATGTAGCCAACCTGAGCAATGCTGGAATACGCCAGCAGCCTTTTTACGTTGGTTTGTCTAAGAGCCGCAATGTTTCCAAAAATCATGGTAAGCGCGGCAATATAAGCCATCCAAAGCTGCCATAGTTCGCTGAATGTTCCGAATACAACCAGAAAGATTCGTATAACAACGGCTATGCTGGCTGTTTTCGAACCGGAGGAAAGAAAGGCCGCAACCGGCGTGGGCGCGCCTTCGTAGACGTCCGGCGCCCACATATGAAAAGGCACTGCCGCGATTTTAAAACCAAATCCGGCGATGAGAAAAATCATGGAAAAATAAAGAAGTTGTATTTTGCCCGGCTCCGATAAGCCCTCGACAATGGACTGCATTTCGGCCAGGTTAAACGTTCCCGTAGCTCCGTAAAGCAGCGCCATGCCGTAGAGAATAATTCCGGAATTAAACGAGCCGAGTAAGAAATATTTTAAGCCGGCTTCGGATGATCGTTCGTCCGAGCGAAAATAAGCGGCCAGTATGTAGCTGGCGATTGCCGTCGTTTCTAACCCAAGATAAATCGTAATGAAATCCGCGCCGGAAACCATCGTCAGCATTCCCACGGTGGCTAAAAGAATAAGGCCGTAGTATTCGCCGCGCTCCGCTTCGGTGTTCGCTAAAAACCGCTTGGAAATGAGTATCGTTAAAGCGCTGATGATTAAAAGGATCGATTTAAAATAAATCGCGTAGTGATCCGTTAGAAAATGCTGCATAAATTCGGAATAATTAATATTCCAAAGGTTCATGGTAAATCCCATTGCGACGATGCAAGAGACAAAGGCAAGCGTGCTTAGCACGTGCGTATGTACTTTGGCGAACGGGCGCTGAAGAAAAATAAGCATGCAAGCGCTTACCGTCAGGACAATTTCAGGAAGTAACGCGCTTAGCGGAATGTTTGGAAGTACGAGATCCATGAAGTTTTACAAAAGCTCCGTAACTTGAGCGGGTTTTTGGAGCGACTCAAGGGTATTTGCGATGCCGGATTCCATTAAGCGAAGATAAGGTTTCGGATAAATGCCGATCCAGAACATGAGTACAATAAGGGGGACCATGTAGAGAACTTCCCGTCTGGAACAATCTTTCAGCGTTTTATTTTCCGCATGCGTTACGTTTCCAAACATGACGCGCTGATAAAGCCAGAGCATGTAAGCGGCGCCCAGAACAATACCGGAGACCGCTACCGCTGCGTACCAGAATTCTTTCTGAAATGCGCCGAGAAGAATCAAAAATTCACCGACAAAGCCGTTTAAGCCGGGAAGCCCGATCGAAGAAAACATAGTAATGGCAAAAAGAACGGCAAAAACCGGCATGACGTGAGCGAGCCCGCCGAATTCCTGAATTTTCCGAGTATGACGCCTTTCGTACACCATTCCAACGAGTAAGAAAAGCGCGCCTGTGGAAATTCCGTGGTTAATCATCTGAAGCATGGCGCCGGTGATGCCGTGTGAATTCATGGAGAAAAGTCCGAGCATGACAAATCCCAAATGGCTCACGCTCGAATAAGCGACCAGCTTTTTGATATCTGTTTGAGCCATGGCAACGAGTGCGCCGTAAACAATGCCGATTAGAGCAAGCACGGCTATACCCGGTGCAAAAAACTTCGAAGCTTCGGGAAGAATCGGAAGGCAGAAGCGGACAAAGCCGTAGGTGCCCATTTTAAGAAGAACACCGGCAAGAATCACGCTTCCTGCGGTTGGCGCTTCGACGTGCGCATCCGGAAGCCAGGTATGGAACGGGAAGAGGGGGACTTTTATAGCAAACCCTAAAAAGAAAGCAGCAAAAATCCACAATTGCATTTGGAGGGGCAGGTGAATATTAAAAAGCGTCGGTATGCTAAAGGTGGGTACGCCGGTTCCAAACGCGGGATCTCCGTTTAAAAAATAAAGCGCGAGAATTCCGAGGAGCATCAGTACGCTTCCGAAAAGGGTGTACAGGAAAAATTTAATGGCTGCGTAAAGACGGTTTGAACCTCCCCACATTCCGATTAAGAAATACATGGGAACGAGCATGACTTCCCAAAAAACATAGAAGAGCACAAAATCCATGGACAAAAAGACGCCGAGCATGCCGGTCTCGAGCATTAGGAGCGATCCGTAATATTCCTTGAGCCGGTCGGTGATCGCAGAAAACGAGGCTGTGATCGCAATCACGGAAAGCAGCGTGGTCAGTAAAATGAGGAGAATGCTGATGCCGTCAACGCCCAGAAAATATTCAACTCCGATGGCAGGGATCCACGGAGCGCGCTCCACCAATTGCATTCCCGGTGTGTCTGTTTTAAAACTGGGAAGGATTAAAAGCGAGAGAAAAAAAGTCGCCACGGAAAAGATAAGCGCGAGATTTTTGATACGTCCGGACTGGTCTTTCTTCGTACCCACGGCGATGACCAGGGTTCCTGCTAACGGGAGAAAACATAAAAGCGTCAGAATGGGAATACCAAAAATGTGCGTCATGCGAAGCCTCTTCTAAAAATGATAGGGAATAAAGAATATACTTGTTACAAGAAACAACACGCCAACAATCATCATGAAAGCATAATTTTGAACGAAACCGGTCTGGCATTTTCGAAGAAGGCCATGCCATTTATCGATGACTTTGCCGATATCGTTTACGGCGCCGTCCACAAATTTCATATCAAAAAATTGTGATTTTTCGGCCGTTTTTACCGTGAGGTTCGATACACCGTTTACAACACCGTCGATTCCCTTCATATCGAAATCCCAAAGCCGGCCGCAAAGCTTGACGAGCGGGCGAACGAATATCTTTAGATAAATTTCATCCACCCAGTATTTATTCAGAAGAAGGGTGTGAATAGACTCAAACCGCGAAGCAAGCGACTCCGGTATGGACGGGCGAACCAAATAAAAAAACCAAGCGAGCACCATTCCCAACAATGCAGCTGCAACGGAAATAATCATTAGCGTTATATCGAGGCTTGATAAAGAAACGCTCGCATGCTGAGCAACTTCGTGTGCGCCGTGCTGAACCGCTTCTGCAGCATGATGAATGGACGTGATAGCCGGGGAAAGAAACGTGTGAATCCAACCGTGTTCGGGCGGAAAGCCGGGAAGAATTCCTCCGACTGCGGAGAGAAGCGCAAGAATCGAAAGTGGGACCGTCATCGTCGGCGGAGATTCGTGCAAATGATGCTCTTTATCGTGAGCAACGCGTGATTTTCCATAAAACGTAAGGAAAAGAAGGCGGAACATATAAAACGAAGTCATGAGCGCCGTCAGGACGCCAACGCCCCAAAGAATTTTATGTCCGTTTTTAAAAGTCTCGGCCAGAATTTCATCTTTGCTCCAAAAGCCTGCGAGTGGCGGGATGCCTGCGATGGCAATCGTTGCGATGGTGAACGTTGTTGTGGTAATCGGCATATGTTTTTTTAAGCCGCCCATTTTCATCATGTCTTGCTCACCATGAAGAGAGTGAATGACGCTTCCCGAGCCCAAGAAAAGCAGGCCTTTAAAAAACGCGTGCGTCATTAAATGAAAAATGGCGCTTATATAAGCGCCCATACCGCAGCCGAGAAACATGTAGCCGAGCTGGCTAACCGTCGAATAGGCGAGTACTTTTTTAATATCGGTTTGAACGAGCGCAATGCTTGCGGCAAAAACAGCCGTGAGTGTGCCGATGCAGGCAATAAATTGAAGCGCGGCGGGAGCAAGAGCATAGATAGCTGAGTTTCGAGCCACCATATAAACACCGGCCGTTACCATCGTCGCAGCGTGAATCAAAGCGGAAACCGACGTCGGACCTTCCATGGCGTCCGGCAGCCAGACGTAAAGAGGAATTTGGGCCGATTTTCCCATGGCGCCGATGAAGAGAAGAACGCCAACCACAGTAGCGAGTCCGGCCGGAAACGTATGCGCTTTGGCCATGGCGTCATGGAAAACAAGGCTGCCGGTCTGTTTAAAAATAAGAAAGAGCGCCAAAATAAAAGCCGCGTCCCCGATGCGATTCACCAAGAAAGCTTTTTTCGCTGCGTTGGCCGCCGAATCTTTGTGAAACCAAAATCCGATGAGTAGGTACGAGCAAAGCCCCACGCCTTCCCAACCTAAAAACATCAGGAGATAATTATTCGAGAGAATTAAAAAAAGCATGGCGGTCATGAAAAGATTCAAATAAGCGAAATAGCGATGGTATCCGCCGTCGCCGTGCATGTAGCCGATCGAATAAATATGAATCAAAAGTCCCACGCCCGTTACGATCATGGCCATGATCATACTGAGCGGATCCACCAGAAAAGCGATTTGAATGCGTAAAGGTTCGACGGCAATCCAATCGAATAAGGCAACTTCGTAGCTATGCCCTGATTTCAAAAATTCCAGGAAAAGAATTGTGGTGACAACGAAAGAGAGTCCGCAGGCGGCGACGGCGATGACATGGGCTTTGTCTTTAATGTAATGCCGGCCAAACAGACCGTTAATGAGCGCGCCAAGAGCGGGGAAGAGAGGAATTAAGGCTACCATCGGAGCACGTTGAAATCGTCAATGTTGACGGAAGTACGGCGTTTGAAAACGGCAATAATAATGGCAAGCCCGACAGCCGCTTCGGCTGCGGCAACGACGATTACAAAAAGAGCCGCGATCTGGCCGGCTAAATTTCCGTGGATATGGCTGAACGTTACGAAGGTCAAATTTACGCCGTTTAAAATCAACTCAATGCACATGAGAACGACCACGGCATTTTTTCGAATAAGCACGCCGGCCATGCCCACAAAAAAAAGACCCGTGCCAAAAATTAAGCTGATGGTGTCTACGTTCATTCGCGTACGCCTTTGTGCTGTGCCAATAAAACGGTTCCGAGAATCGCAACTAAAAGAAGCACGGAAGCGATTTCGAAAGGAACGAGGTATTTCGTGAAAAGGAGCTGGCTAAAGGAATGCGCATGATCCAGCGTGGGTCCCGCCAACGGAGCTTCGCTTGTAAGTTCCGGCAAGGATCGTAGCGTAAAAAAAGCAACTTGAACGAAAACGAGCGAGACGACAACGAGAGCGAGCGGAGTTTGCTTCTGGAGTGCGGATGCGACGGGATGAAAACCAATGAGCTGGATTACGAAAACGATGAGCACCATGATGGCGCCGGCGTAAACAATGATTTGAACGGCCGCCAAAAATTCGGCGGTAAGAAGCACATAATTGGCAGCAACGGTAAAAAGCGTGACGATGAGGAAAAGCGCCCCGTTCATGGGAGTTTTATTGGTGACAACGAGAACGGCCGAGGTAAGTCCAACTAGGGTAAAAAGCACGGATAAAAATATAATCATATAGAAATCGCAGATTTCAGATTCTTCGGCGCTTCGCGCCTCAGAATGACATCCAGTGTCATCCTGAGCGAAGCGAAGGATCTATGGTTTAGAGTGTAAGTCGCTAAGTATACGTATATAAGAGTTAAAGTCAATACCTAAGTATCAATGCTTACATTACTTGCATTAATTGGCCTAAATTTACTACGGTGACGACTTTGACTCATAAGATCCCATAATGTAGTCTTTATACAATCTTATTAAATATACTTAGTATCTAAAGGGGAATATATGCAGAGGGTAGTTTTTTCTCCAAATCGCCTTTCTGCGCGGGCCATTGCTTTTACTTTGGTCATCGCGATGACGCTATCCCTCTCCCTATCGGACCTATCCCGCGCCAACGCCTTAGATCCTTCTCTTTTTACGCTAAGAGCCGAATCCGTTTCTATTCCTAGCGAATTGGGCCATGTCGAAGAATTTTTCCAAGGCCGCGGAAACCGTTTAGTCATCTATATCCAAGACGCCCACGCCAACTACAGCGCACAGAAACATATTGCTTCTGCCATCGGTCATTTCTCGGACCAATACGATATCCCGCTTGTTGCTTTAGAAGCTGCGGACGGAGAAGTCGATGTAAGTCTTTTTAGAAGTTTCCCCGTACCCGAAATTACCGAACAAGTTTTGGATAAACGAATGCGTACCGGTGAAATCGGCGGTCCGGAGTTTGCGCTCACGATGTCTAAGAAAAATATCGAAGCCGTTGGTGTCGATGGCGAAGATCTTTACCTTAAAAATTTCAAAGAATTTATGGCGGTGATGGACGATCAGAAAGAAGGTTTGGAATTCACAAAGAATGTAAGGACGGCATTTGAAAGCTTGCGTAGCGTCACTTACTCGAAAGAGCATAAAGAACTCGACAGAATTTTGGAAGCCCACCGTAGAGACGTTCTCGACATTGCATCGCTTGCGAGAGCATTGCGGGAATTTTCCACAGAATTAAAAATCGATACTAAGACATTTTCAGAAATTCAGAAATTGTTCGCATTTCTCGACGAATCCAATATCCAAGAGGCCGATCAAAATAAAATCCGCGATTATATGGCGAGCATAGATGCCGAGGCTCTGTTTCTCGATATCGAACGGCTATCGCTTACGCTCAAATTGAAAATGTCCGGCACGAATACCGAGCGGCGTTTAATAACGCTTGAGCATTATCTAAATTTACTGGAACGAGGTTTCGAGCTTACGCTCACGCGCCGTGACGTGAAAGAATTAAAAGAGCTTGCCAAAGAAATGTGCGCCGAGCGAATTTTCTCCTTTCTAGAAAGAGCAGCGGTAGAAAACAGAGTTCGCCTCGGACCTCTCAGCGTTGTTCGCGATATTCCCATCGATAGCTATGTTGAGCATATTCTTATTTTTTATCAAACCACGGTAAAGCGCGACGAACATTTCGCGAAAGCTCTTTTGACCGAAATGCAAAAAAAGCGCGCTTCTTCGGCGCTCATGATAGCGGGCGGATACCACCGGCAGGGACTTACCGAGCGGCTTCGTAAGCAGGGAATTTCGTATGTTGTTGTCATGCCAAAAGTGGATGAAGTAGGCGAACACGAAAAATATTTGGAACTCATGAAGAAAGGCGCCAATCTGCTTCATTTACCGAGCCGGAATACGCTCGGCTTTGGAATAAGGGCTGCTCCAAGTAACGCGATGATTGATCTAACCGGCCCTATATTTAACGACCTTTTGGCAAGGGCGAGCCAGCCGGAAAGCGCCGCTTACTTTCAAACACATGGTTTTGGAAGTCTCCAAGAAGTCGTGGAAGATTTTACTCGTTCCGGTAAATTTATTTTTTACAACGGTGACCGTGTCGGAGATCGCAGCCTTTTCCGGGAAATGCTCCGCCGTAGTGCTAATTCAGAAACACCTTCTTCTTCCGCCGGCTTCGGCGCCATCCTCGAACGCGCTTCTTTTTCTGTCCATATTTCCGACCCATCTGTTTTAAACGCCATCAAAACCACTCAAGACAGCCTTCTTCAAACAAGTTCAGCCGGCTTCGGCGCTGCTGATATAAGCGAAGATTTACGGAATGCCAGAGAGGTTCTTAAAAACTATGATGTAGGAACGATCCATAGTATTAAACCGCTTGATGGAGGAAGAGGTGAATTAGGAAAGTCTCTACTAATCGAAACAGATCGCGGGAAATTCAAACTAAAGCCGATTACAAATCAAATTTTTCCTGACTCCTCGGTCGAAGACGTGGCGCTTTACGAAACTTCCGCGGTTGGAGAAATGCTTAGAAGGGGATTTCCTGTGGCTTCTCCTATAACAACGTCGACCGGTAAGTATTTTTCTTCTGCCAACGGGAAGGCATATATCTTATACGATTTCATTTTAGGTGATGAGTTTGCGTGGGATTGGAACTATGTAAACGTAAGCTCGGCCCGTCAGGCAAGTATGGTACGGTTCCTCGCTAAGATGCATCGCGATATGCAAGGATTCGATCCGCAGGGACAAAGAAATCAAGATTCTCTCCTTCAGACGTTGAAACATCGCGCCGTCGACATGGCCGCTCTCAAGGAGCGTCTATTGGATAAAAAAATAGACCTGCCGAATTACAGTTACACAAAGTCGGAAAAGCTCTTTTTACAGTCTGTCGATTTTATTCTTGATCAATTCGAATGGCTGGATACAGCCTTGCTTGATTCGCTGCCGACAGCGCTTGTCCACGGCGATCTTCATCCGGGTAATGCAGTTTTTAAAGGAGATGAAGTAAAGACTGCTTTTGATTGGGATCACTTGCGGAAAGATTTCAGACTATGGGATTTATTTCAAGGTGCGTTTGATTATCTAAATCCAGACGCATTAGAAGCTGCTTTACGCGTTTATCATGCGGAAAATCCTCTGACGCCAGGTGAATGGCAAGCTATTCCCGAAATCATAAGGCTTAAACTCCTAGACTTGTTAAGTCGAATGGTTACGCCGGAGAAAATTTACGAGCGGCACCAATATGCAGACGATCTCAAGGGAATTGACCGGCTAGAACAAGCTCTCTTTTTGATGGAAAAAGACGCCGGACTTTTTAACTGGATGCAGAAAAATATTCGTGCGCTGACCGATACAAATGCTCAGGAACTCCACGGTGATTTTGACCGCATGCAAGAAAAAATTACTTCCTCAGCCGCCGGTTTCGGCGCGGCAGGCACAGCTAATTCCTGGGCTGAGATTAAGGCGCTATGGGCAACCGACAGCTCACGTATTACAAGAGAAATTTTAGGTTTAATTAGTCCTGAGATAGCAGAACAGAAGAAATTGACGTTTACTATGCTACCTTATTTTCTTTCCAGAGCACAACGTACTTCCCGTGTTGATCAGATCGACCAAGCTTCCTTATCGATTTACAAAAAAAGACTCATAACCGAGAGAACATTTTTGAAGTTAGAAAAAAGTCGCTATGAAGAATTGAATAAATCAGCAAAAGCATCTGTTTCAATCGGCATTTATCCTTTGGAATACGAGCAATATGTTGCGGAACGTATGAGAATTAAAGGCCAAATAGCCGCCATGATTGATCAAAAAATGGAACGTGGAGAAAAAAATATTTTACTCTATTTCGTGGGACCATCGACAGGTGAAGAGGTTTTATCAGTAGCGGGAATCCTTTATCAGGTTTTGCAAGAGAAAGCCGTCACAGATTGGAAGGAATGGGATATACAATTGATAGGTTTGGAGCGAAGAGTTGATTTGCTTCGTTCGGCTGTTGAAATATTCTACAGCACACGAAATGCTAATGATCACCAATCATCACAGATGGCGGAGGTCCTCTTGAAGACCGGCGCTTTTGTGCCCGTTCCGTTAGGCTCCATTCCAAAGAGGCTTATCGAGTCAGACGACATATCCTTTAAGTTTGGCCATCACTTTAAGCCTATACCGAGTGTTAGAAAATGGCTTACCTACGTTCGATTTAACCTATTTGATGAAGAACTAATCAAAACAATAGCCTCTATTGGTAAAGCAGATATGACGTTTTCAAGAAATAATTTTCGTTGGAATTTGCAGTCTGATCCGAAAAGTTGGATTCACGAATGGCTGCTCGGGCAGCTTCCCTCTGAGGAAGATCGTTTCGCGTTTGAACGCTTGGGTCAAATAACACGAGACAGAGGTATTATTGTGACTGAGCCGTTAGAGGATTTGTTCCGTGACGCAGGTTATCGCCATCCGGGTTTTGAACCTATAGATCATCCCAAATACGGTATGTATATTAAACTAGGTTTTGGCGCAAGAGGTACCGTTGACACTACCCCATCCGGCTTCGGCGCAAAGTTGTTTGCTCCTCCTGAAGCGCCGAGTGCTTTAACGAAGCGGGTAGATGAAATTATTTTGGATCGGAAAAAGATTGCGGATTTTATAAATGCAAAAGAAATTTCATCTATACGCTATGAAATCGTTGGCACGGAGGATGACTTTAGTGGTTATGTACTTAGATTTGTTGTTGATACGGATGCAGGTCAGAAAATTTTTTATGCCAAATTGAAGCATTCTTCCGGATTAGGCCATATCAATCCGACGCTTAAAGAATTCCAAATGACCCGCGAAGCTTCCGAGGCAGGGCTTCTTCCTCCAAGCGTAGTTATGCCCGATGCGTTATTAGTACGCGAAGTTGAAAACGGAATGTCACTAAAAGATATTCCCAATCATCCGGATTGGGCAAACTTTTTTCTCCAGAATCGGGAATATTTTATGAAAAAGGTTGGCCAGGTATACGGCAAGCTCAATGAGAAGTTAGGCATATTGCAGGTAGATATACAACTCGAGCACATCTTTGTGACTAAAAGTGGCCAAGTATTTTTGATTGACTTGTCAACGAATTCCAAGGGGTTTGAAGAAAGATCATCCTTGAGCGTACGAGTAAGCGATAGAGTATACATAAAGGAGATCGATTTGAGGAATTTGAAATGGAGGATTGCCGGCTGGCTTTATTCTACGCAGGAGATGGGCGGTTTGTTGCGTAAAAAAGGAGAATTTAATCTTTCTACCGATAGAGAATGGTTGCAATGGATTGAAGAGGGTTACCATGGCATGGATAATGTCGCATTTCATCCTATGAGCGGCTTCGGCGCAGCCGCGGAATTGCAGATAAATGAGACCCTTACCCACGGGTCGTCCTTTGCTGGAAGTTTTTGGATTCAATGGTTTCGGAATGAATTAGTGCGCTTTTTCGATGGCTACAAGGCGCTTTTCATGGTCAGAAACTTGGCGGGTAAATGGTTGGAACGCGAATTTGATGGTCGCTACATCGGCAGCCAGATTTTCAAATCGATTTTCCAGGTTACCCAGTCTTCTTTGGACGTCTTGAAGGCCTTCTCCAAACGTGCGGAATTGAGCGCGAAGGTCTTCGAAAATAACGGTCCACTCACGGTCTCGGGAATAATCGGGTCCTGGTTTAGGAATTTTAGCCATGCCGGAATGGTATCAAACGGAGCGGAGGCTGTCAATTTATTTTTAACAAATATTAAATTGCATAATAAACAATATTCCATTAGCCCTACCACTTCACGTGTATACAATGCGGGCTTCGGCGCGGCCCCAGAAAACGTTTTTGAATGGCCGATTTCGGTAAAAGGTGGCCAGTTTGAGCAATTTGAAAAATTTGTCGAAACGTGGATAAGCGAAATTCACCCTCACTTTTCGTCGGACGAATTCTTATCGCAGACAAGGACAGAACTGAGTCCTAAGGTTACCCTTTATCACAAAAAGCAAAGCGTAGACGGAAAACAGGGATTGCTTGTTCAAGATATCACTTGGCAACAACGCGGCGTGATAGCAGTTATGGAAATGTTTATCCCAGATGTTGGGCAAAGCCAGTCCATCGAATTTGTTTTTCATCCTGCATCCGTGACTGTGAAAATGACAGAGAACCAAAAAGAGAGCGAAGAGAAATTAGAGACAAAAGAAATACCGATACGAGGCATTCGCTTTCAAAAAGATACATTCACCGTCCTATTAAGTAAAGAAGTTCTTACTTTACTCACACCTTATCTGCCCAAACTTCATCGTCTCCGCTTAGTCGAAAAAGGACAAAGCGGTTTCGGCGCAAGTACTGCAGAAAAAGGAAGCAGCCTGCAAGCATGGTTCAAAACATTACGCAGAGCGGGCGACCATGGTTTTGAGCCGTCGACCGATGATGTGAATGCGGGCATTGCTGTCAATTCCGCGCGTGACGGGCAGACTGACGTTGCTCGCGTATTTGCAAGCAGTATTACAGATTCAAAAAGAAGACGGGAAATTGAAACGGCTATTCACAGGATAGAAAATGAAATTCTAGGCCGCAAGAGCCAAGGAGGCATTCAAGAATCTTCCGGCTTCGGCGCGGAAGGCGAAGTGACACAGCAGCAGGCGATGGATATTTGGGACGGTATGTTGAACGAATTAAAAACGCCGGAAGAGGTGTTTACCTTAGTTAACTACACAGCGGTAAACATTAGCTATAACCAGGCGCTTGAAAGCTATGTAAAAGTTATGGCCGAGCCCGATGTGAGCCGGGAGGTTCAAAATTTAGAAGTGATAATGTTGTTACGCAGTAAATACATCGATAAAGTTGGCGATGTCCTTCACACTATTCAGGCGCGTATTCCTGAATTCAATAAAAAAATGGTTCCGGTTGAAAAGGTGCTCGGCACATATGCTGTTTATGATTCTATGGCGGCGCATGTTGAGCGTTTAATTGAAACCGGTGCTTCCGAAGAAGCCCTTGAAAGTGATTGGAATGTGCGCGTAGCGTATTCTGCGGCTACCGACGCCGAGCATGCCCTTGCGGAAAGAGATTTATTTGTTTCCGCTTCCGACATTATGGAAATAGGTTTTGGCGCAAGAGGTACCGTTGACGCTACCTCATCCGGCTTTGGCGCGGCAAACGATAGAATGGACAAAGGACTTCTGCCGTCGCGGCGGACGATTTTAATCGGCGCCGTTGTAACATCTACAACCGCTGCTTTAGGGATTGGATGGTATTTAATAGAAAGATTGACGACCGAAGAATGGCAACGCTTTAAACCCGAGCCCACGCTTGAAAGCGCGAAGCAAGCAGTTTTAATCACCCTTGATTGGCTGAAGGACAATGGTTTTCCCGATACGGCCATGTTGGATCGCTATGCAAAGGCTGTTAAAGAGGGAACGGATGTTATTCCGCCGGGAAAGCAGGATAGCGTTTTAGCGAGCATGTTTCAGAAGATAGTTTTAGGAGGGAAAGTAACCGTTAATATCAATAGCCAACGAATATACCAATATTTCCGTGCGCTTCAAAAAAATGGTTCAACGGATCTGTTCCTCGAAGTTTTTGCTTCCTTAATAGTTCAAGAGGCGGCTGGCCTCGATCTTATGCGTGTGGCTGATGCTGAAAATAGCGAAGTCCTTAAAGTTGGAAAGCGTATTTATGTAGATGAATTGCGCAAACATTTTTCTAGTGGGGGAATCGAATGGCCGAGTAAAAGCATGCTCGAATTTATAAATAAATTTCAGAAAGAAATACACGTTTTAGCTACCGTGGGTTTGGCCGGTGAGTTCTACGAAATGCAGCGCCGGTCGCAATTTTTTACCTGGGCTAAGCAGAAAGGTTTGTATTCCGCCGAAAAAACCGAAAAAGAATTCCAACGGCTTCGGCTTCGAAAGGAAACCGAAGATGCCTTTAATTTATTTAACGCATACCGGCCGATCACCAAAGAACTTTTAAAAACAGAGGGCCGCGAAAATGAAATGCTCACTCTGGTCATGCGGCAAACGCTCTCGGCAATGCTGCTTCGGTTTGAACGAGGCGAATACAATGCCGTCGATTGGATTCATGTGAGCCGGTACGGCTTTTTCGCGTACTTGGAATTTGAACGTTATCGTGCTACGCATGGCGCGGAAGGTATTGATGAACAATTGCTTGGCTTGCTTCAGCAAGGCAAGCTTCCGCCGCTCGGTATGTTGCAAAGTGCGGCCCAGCGATTACTGCCGCAGGCGAAAACCTTGATTTCCCAATGGGAAAGCCGTTTGAAAGCGCTAGAGAAGCAAAGTAATTCTGGGTTCGGATCAACGCGTACAACGAAACAAAAGCTTTGGCACGGGCGGATAAAAAGAATCTCCGTTGCCGCGTTGTCATGGTTTGCCGGCATTATGCCCGGATTAACCGGCGCAAAACTTTTAGCATTCGCCGGTCTCGCCGCTTCATCGGGCTTTGTCGGAGCTTGTGGTTCACAAAGTTTTCTTGATATGGGGTCGCCGGTTGATTGGGGTTTGCATTTTATCAATGTTGCTCGCGTACGGAGCTGGGGTCCGTCACAGACTCTTAATGTGCATGGACATGAAGTAGCTATTTACGACAAATATCCCGACGATTTAAAGAATTTCAGATTTTCAAAAGTTGAGATCCAAATTATTCGGGATACGTTGGAGAAAATGAAATCGGATGATCTCAACAAGGTACACTGGATCGGAGCCGTGCCGGAGCAAGTTGATATTTGGGGCCAAGCTTTTGGCGATGGATTTGTACTTATTATGGAAGACGCTCCGGCGGATGATGAAACCCCCCGGACGATTGTCGGACATGAAAAAGCCGAAGAGCTTAAGCAGGCCGGAAAAAGCATCGGGTCTGAGAAAGCGGCTATGGGATTTGAATATATAGCTGAAGTTGTAGAACACGAAACCGAACATCTAAGGGATAATTTAGCGCACGATGCGCTCTGGGAAAGCTTGTACGCCCGGTCCGGGGATGATTTAGACAACTACGTGCGCGAATACGGCATGACCAATCGATGGGAAGATCGCGCTACGGTAGCCGAAGCGTGGTCAAATGATTCTAAGGGGTGGCTTGAATTTGTATTGAACCGAGCGGCTTCAGGTAAAACCATTCTTCTCGAGAAATTTTTAGCTATTATGCAGGGCCGCATACTACCCGGAAATATCCTACGCGCTTACGGGCTGCATACGGAAAGTTTCCTCTCCGCAGAAGAATGGAAGCTTGCGATTGGAGACGACGGCTGGATCCGGGTGGGTGATTTTCGGTTTGAATTAAATGCCCAAAACAGAATCGTTCGCGTAGTTTCGATTCAGCACAACGACTGGTTGGGCAATATGCTGACCGGAGATTGGACTTTTTCCGAACCTGTGGCATCCCCTTTTATCGATACGATGTTGTCGAGCAATATTGAGCGTGTGGGGCCGTTAGCTCCGGATCCAACATTTCCTTCCATCAACCCCGCATGGGTTTCGGATTCCCTAGCAGGATTTTCGTGGGCTTTGCACGGTGCATACTCAGATCACGCTGCTCTTGCGGATTTTTTAGAAACGGTACAGCAATTTTTCAATGTTGAGGCGGGAACTTTACGGGCTTATGAGCGGCTCGATGACGGTACCGTACAGCCGCGCGATTGGACAATTACGATAGATGCGAATACGATTTGGTTGATTCAAGATGACAATGCTTATATTGGGCTTACTTTAAATTCTAACAACGAAATTATCGCCGCGCTTTACTATGAAGCGGATTATACCGGAACTGAACCGTGGCCATATTCGTTTAACCCACCTATTGCTTCTCCATTTATCGAAAAAGTTTTAGAGGGTCATGCCGCGCATGGCTACGAAGACGTTAATCCCAAATCCGGCGATATTTCTCCATCCGAAATAACGAGTACTACCTATCGTAGTTTGATAATCCCGCAAACGGCGGATATCGATTTTCCATTTCCCGAAATCGGTAGTGAAAACGAAATCGGCCGGTATTTTAATCCTCCCGGCCATCCATTCGGCCCTCCACAATATGAATTTCTTACCAAGGGTGTCGAAATGGCCGTATCCGTTTCCGGGTTTTACACCGATAATCTAGAACCTCCTTGGAGAAACAATAAGGCTTACAGCGTAGTGTGGTATCGGGCTAGTTCTGCGCACGAACCTCTTGTGTACGTTTTTGATGGAGATCGTGTTGAGCGGCTTACTATTAATGAAGAAGGAAAGTTGATCGTCGATCTTGCTTACGGCGAACCGTTGATAGTAGATGTCAAATCGGAAAGCAAGCTTTTTGCCCCGAGCGAAGAATTTCGAGAGACAAGCGACCCAGCATCCGGTTTTGGTGCAACTGCCGCGCTGGACGATACGGTCATTCTTCCGGATGATGAAAATATTTCGGAAATTGTTCAACATAATTTGGCGATACTAAACAACAGCGGCAATTTATTCGAACGTGGGAATGCCGTATCTGATGCACGTAGTCAAAACCCTTTATGGCGAGTATATAAAGTGCGTGTGGATGGTAATGGGCGTATAACGACCGGCGAGGATCTTTCGGGTGATATCGAGGTTATCTTATACGACTATTTAAACGGTAAATTACGCATGCCTAAGGAGACGAATATCGAGTTAATACCGAAAGCCTTTGTAGAATCCTTGCGTTTACACAACGCAGCGTATTCTAAGAGTAAAGCGGCTCCGGCGCCCTTGCCGGCGAATAAGGAAGATGCTGTTCAGCTTCAAAATGAAATGATGGAAGCCGAAATTGAAATGGAAAAAGCCAACGCCGCCGGTTTCGAAGGGGGCGTCCGGCCTGCCCTTGCTGAGGTAGAAGAACCTGATTATTCAAAGGCTACCGAACAAGAGATTGTCGATGAACTGGCGAGGCAGCTGGCGCTTCGAGAAACCGAGCTAACACTTTCGTATGCCACGCGTGACGCCCAGAATGCGGGATTGTTTGAGAGCGGGTTCGGTATCGTTGATTACGACGCTCTTCGCACGCTCAAAAATTCGGATGTTGCGCAAAGATTTAATTTTAAGTACGTGGCAGTTTTAGGTTTTGAAGCGCTTTCTCCGGTGGATCAAACGCAGGCAGCTGAGATTGTAGCGAAATTATGGCCAAAGGCTGAGTTTATCCGGCAAAGCATAAAATCATTTTCAAAAAGAGTGAGGACACAGCTGTCCGCTTCAAGACTCTTGCCGCTCTTCACACTGAGAAAACCGGTTGATTTCAAGGGAGATTGGGTAACGCTTAAAGCTGCCATTAACGCAGATATTCAAGCTATCCCTGAAGATGTTCGCGCGGCGGTGGACTTTGTCAGGCGCGAAGCCATTTCAAATTTATTGAATGCCGTTCGCGGCCGTGCCTTCGCCATTTCGGCATGATGCGTCTAGACGGTAAAAAAAGTGATCGACCGGCTGAGAATGGTGATCAGCGGCTGCGGGAAAATGCCGGTGAGAAGAACGATAAGAGCGCAAAGCGTCAACGCAGAATTTAAATAAAACGGTGTTTCGATTTTGGAATCGTCGACGGGTTTTACGATGTACATTTGTTTTAGAATTTTCAGGTAATAGTAAAGCGAAAGCATGGTATTCGCGATGCCCACACCGGTCAGCCAGAGCAGACCGAAACGCTCCGGATCCCGCCCAACAACAGAAATAAAAAGATAGAACTTCCCGAAAAATCCTCCGAGCGGCGGAATACTCGCCAGCGACAGGACAAAAATACACATTAAAAGAGAAAGAAGAGGCGAACGCTTTGCGAGGCCTTTGATGTCATCCAAGTCCTCGCCGCCGGTATATTTGGCCACGGCCGTTATAAATCCAAAAGCCCCGAGATTGGTAAACGCGTAAGTGATCAGATAATAAAACATCGCTACGGCGCCCACATGCGTTGCTGCGATAATGCCGAGGAGAATATAACCGCCGTGCGCGATACTGGAATAGGCCAGAAGACGCTTTATATTTTTCTGACGCATGGCCGCCAGATTTCCCAAGGTCATGGAAAGAATGCTAATCGTGGCCAGGAGCGGCGACCAGCCGGCCCGCCAAAGATAATGAAAGCTACTTCCTTCCATTTGAAGAAATCCAAGAAAAAGAATTTTGCTGAGCACGAGAAAGCTGGCGATCTTTGATCCCGTCGCAATGAATCCGGTCACCGGTGTGGGCGCGCCCTGGTATGTTTCGGGGGCCCAAAGATGGAAAGGTACGACCGCTACTTTAAAGCCAAGACCCACCATCACGAAAAGCATGCCGACGATGAGCAAGATATGATCGGTGGATAGCATAAGTTTTGGGAGAGGGTTGAGGAAGTTCGCAATATTGATTAAATCCGTAAATCCCGTTACGCCGTAGATATACGACAGGCCAAAATACATAAAGGCAGACGATAGAGATCCAAAGAGGAAATATTTCATGGCCGCTTCGGCGGATTCGCGCAGATGATTGGAAAAAGCCGTCATGACATAAAGGCTGAGACTGGTTAATTCCAGAGCGACAAAAATCATGATCAGTTCTTCGGACTGAATCATAAAGATCATACCGAGAAGGGCAAAAAGAAGCATGGCATAAAATTCGGACACATGCTTTGTAAATTCACCGTTGATGGTGAAAAGAATGGTGATGATGGTGATCACCATCAAAATAATTTTTATGAACACGGTGGCCGAATCAAGCACGAGCATATCGCCGAGAAGCCGGACGGGTTCGCTCATGGGAAGCTGTTTCACTACAATCCAGATGGTAATAAGCGCAAGCCCCATGCCGGCGGTAAGCCCGATGAATTGATTCCTAATCGTAACGGGTCTATCTCTAAGGAAGAAAAGATCGATGGCTAAAATGATGAAGATAAGCGACGTTATCGCAATTTCAGGGATTAAATGATAGGTCACGGTCAAATAATTCATGCGGGCACCGTCGCCGGCGTAGCAGCAGGCGCTTGGGTAGTAACCGCAGTTTCCGCTACCACAGGAGTTTCTTCTTTTACTTCAGCTTCTGCTTTTGGAGATTCCTCCAAAGAATGTATATTTTTCACTATAGGATCCACGGAAGTATGAATAGCATCGAGCAGTACTCTGGGATAAAGACCAACCACGATCAAGATAGAACATAAAATGACGACAGCGGTTTTTTCCTGAATGGTTTCGGGCGGAAGGCTTTGAAATTTTGGATTGAGCTCACCGTAAAATATACGATGAACCACCCGGAGAATGTAAGCGCCCGTTATGACAATAGCCAGCCCGCTTAACGCGGCAATAATCGGGAAACGTTCCCACACGCCAAGTAGAATATGAAGCTCGGCAATAAATCCCGAAAGTCCGGGAAGGCCCATCGAAGCAAGACCGGCGATAATAAAAACCACATTGGCCCAAGGAAGCATTTTACGAAGTCCGCCGAGCTCTCTTAAATCGCGCGTATGCGTCCGGTCGTAAACCATTCTTCCCACCACCGCAAAGAAAAGTCCCGTCATGATGCCGTGTGAAAACATCTGAAGAACGGCGCCCGACATGCCCGCTTTATTTAATGTACACAATCCCAGAATGACAAAACCCATATGGCTCACGCTGGAATAACCGATGACGTATTTCGTATCGGTTTGCACCATGGCGACCATGGAACCGTAGACAACATTGACCGCGGTTAATCCGGCGATATAGGGAGCCCAAAAAATGGCGCCTTGCGGAAAGGTGAGAATGGCGACGCGCAGGCATCCGTAAGCGCCGAGTTTCATCAATACTCCGGCATGAAGCATACTCACCGATGTCGGCGCGGCAACGTGACCAACGGGCGACCAGGTATGGAGCGGCCAGAGACCGCCCAGTACGGCGAAACCGACGAAGATAAAAGGAAAAACCCATATTTGAAACGAACGGGGATAAGCAATCTTACCGAGTTCGGTGAGATTAAAACTCCAGATATTGGCTTTGTAATACAGCGCAAGCATGCCGAAAAATAAAAGGGCGCTTCCGGCCAGAAGATAAAGCGTTAATTTCATGGCCGCGTATTCTTTCCGCGTCGAACCCCAATAGCCGATTAAGAGGTACATGGGGAGCACGGCCAATTCGTAAAAAATAAACAGGAGAAATAAATCCATGGAAACGAACACCCCAAAGACACCGGAAACGAGAATCAGGAAGAGTGAAAAAAATTCTTTCGTTCTCTCGTCGATATTCCAGGCAATCAAAACGCCGGTGAGCATGATGAAAGACGTCAATAAAACCATCGAGAGATTCAAGCCGTCTAAAGCGAGGTAATAACTTGCCCCTAGGGAAGGAATCCACGGCCGCATTTCTACGAATTGCAAACCACCCTTGGTTAAATCGTAATGGAAGCAGAGGTATAAGGAAACGAGAAGACAAAGCACGCCTGAAATTGCCGAAATGATTTTAATCTCACGCCGCCACTCGGGTTTCATAAGCATAACCAGGAGCGCTGCGCCGAGCGGTATTAAAATGGTAGAGGACAGAATCATGGCTTAAAAAACTCCGATCAGGTGAAGCGCTGCGGCGTTCGTAAGATGCAGCATGGGGCCCGGGAAAATTCCAACGATAAACATGAGCGCGATAAGCGGGGCAGCGATAAGGATTTCTCTTTGGGTCATATCGGGCAATTTTTCGCAATCCGGATTAAGCGGGCCAAGAAACATTTGTTGGATCATGCGCAAATAATAAATCGCCGTTACCACGAGACCGATGGTGGCCAGAAGGGTAACGGTGCGGAAAATATCAAACGTTCCGCGGAAAATAAGAAACTCACTGACAAATCCGTTTAGTCCGGGAAGCCCGACGGATGCAAACGCGGAAATGCCCATGAGTCCCGCATACACGGGCATAATGGCGCGAAGCCCGCCAAATTTTGATAAATCACGCGTATGTTTTCTATCGTAAATCACGCCCACCATAAAGAAGAGCGCGGCGGCCGTGATTCCGTGATTAAACATTTGTAAAATCGAACCGTTCAGCGCCGCTGCTTTAGCTTCGACATCGGCGGAGTTTATAGAAGCGACGGCAAATATGCCGAGCATGCAGTAGCCCATATGATTAATGGAAGAGTAGGCGATCATGCGTTTCAAATCGCGCTGGGCCATGGCGGCAAAAGCGCCGAAGACAATGCTGGCTAGCGCAAAATAAGCCAGAGGCGTAGCGATTAACCTAGCCGTTTCGGGAAAAAGCGGCATGGCGATTCGTAGGAATCCGTAGCTTCCCATTTTAAGCAGGAGCGCCGCCAGCACCATTGAAGCCGGTGTGGGCGCCTGCGTATGCGCATCGGGAAGCCAGGTATGGAAAGGCCAGATGGGGACTTTGATGGTGAACGCAAGTGCGACGGAAATGAATCCGATGAGCGAAACTGTGCGCGTGCTCCACGGAATTCCAATTTTCGATACAAATACGGTGAGCAGTTTTCCGAGCTCGCCGTTTTTCCCGAGTTCCGCCAGGCGAACGAGATCAAAAGTACCCGTTGCCAGGAAAATAATTTGGAACGCGAGAAGCATGGCGATGCTTCCGAAGAGCGTGAATACGAAAAATTTAAACGCGGCATAATCGCGATTTTCTGCGCCCCATTGCTTGATGAGGAAAAACATGGGTACGAGACCAATTTCCCAGTAAAGAAAGAAATGGAAAAAATTAAGCGCGGTAAAAACGCCGAAGATTCCCGTGATTAATAAAAGGAAGAGAAGCATGTACGGCTTAATACGCTCATGAACGCCGAAGGAAGCGGCGGTAGCAATCGGTGCAATGATGGCGGTCAGAAGCACGAGTGATGCGCTGAGGCCGTCGACTCCGAGATGATAATCCACGCCGAGGGACGGAATCCACGGGGCACGTTCGACAAATTGAAACGATGCCGAAGAAGGATCGAACCGTTTCCAAACGAGAAAAATGATTCCCAGGGGGATAATACTAGCCAGAAAAGCCACTGTTTTAATGAGGCCTTCGTTCGTTTTGGGAACGAACAGCAGCGCAAACGCTCCGGCTAGGGGAGCAAACGTTACGATCGTTAAAATAGGTAGCGCCATAGACTATTGAATAATGAGCGTGGTTATATACAACAAATAAAAAACTACGATTCCCAAAGCTGCAAAACGAAGATAATCCTGAATTTTTCCGGTTTGAATGCCCGAAACCACTTTTCCCGTTTCGAGAATTTTTTCACAGCTCTTATCAAATCCGCCGTTGATGAAAAAGGTATCGAACCACTGGTTAAACGAAGAAAGCTTGAGTGTAAAAAAACCAACGGTGTTTAAAAAACCGTCGATGAAAAACTGGTCGATGATGCGGAAGACGGCCGCCAGCAAATTAGCGAGGCGAAGGAACGTATTGCGGTAAAGCTCGTCAAAGTAGAATCTATTTTCAAGAAGAATGTAAATCGGGCCCAGTACAAGTTTGAGAGGATCTTTTCCCTCGCTCACCAAGCGCGAGCGCCCATAAACGAGGAAGCCAAGTAAAAGTCCGGCAAGCGCAACAACTGTCGAGCCCAGCATAACTGTCACGGACGGTTCGAGGCCGTGATGGCCGGGAGAAATGAAATGATGAAAGAGATTTCCTTTAAAGTAAGGACAGCCAACGATACCGAGTGTGGCAGCAAAAATAGCCAGAATACGGAGCGGCCAGAGCATAGAGGCCGGGCTTTCGTGCGCATGAAAATCATGCGAGCGCTGTTTTCCGAAAAACACCAATATGATTTGCCGGCACATGTAGAAAGCCGTTAAGAAAGCAGCGACCGAACCCATGATGTAAATGGGTTTGCTCTGATGGAAAGCGTAGAGAAGGATTTCATCTTTGCTCCAAAATCCGGCGAACGGGAAAATACCGGCCAGCGCGAGCGTTCCCACAAAATAAGTCCAGGCGGTAACCGGCATGGCTTTCTTAAGCCCGCCCATTTTGAACATATCTTGTTCGCCGTGACAGCCGTGAATTACGCTTCCCGAACCCAGGAAGAGAAGCGCTTTAAAAAAGGCGTGCGTGATTAAATGAAAAAATCCGGCGACGATACTTCCGAGGCCGAGCCCGGTCACCATAAACCCGAGCTGGCTTATGGTTGAATAGGCCAGCACGCGTTTAATATCGTTCTGCGCAACGGCAATGAGCGCAGCAAAAAGCGCTGTGAAGCTTCCGATACTTGCGACTACCCACATCGCGGTTGTTAGTTCGCCGTGATGAGCACCGAGTGCAAAAATAGGAAACATGCGCGCTACCATAAATACTCCGGCCGCGACCATGGTTGCGGCATGAATGAGCGCGGAAACTGATGTCGGACCTTCCATAGCGTCCGGCAGCCAGACGTGCAGAGGAAATTGAGCGGATTTTCCGATCGTGCCGCAGAATAATAGAAGCGCAATTACGGTAGAGACGGCCGCAACGCCGAAAATAGGAAGCGTAACCGTAAGATGTTCCAATTTTAAAAGGGTGGACGGATCGAGAACGCCGAGTGCGGCTTTCGGATCGTAAAGTACTAAATTGCCGGTATTTGAATAAAGATAAAGAAGGCCGATGAAAAATCCGACGTCGCCGATACGCGTGGTAATGAACGCTTTTTTCGCGGCTTCGGCAGCGGAAGGTTTGTGGTACCAAAAACCAATCAGCGCATACGAACAAACGCCCACCAATTCCCAAAATATAAACATAAGTACGAGACTGTTGGATAAAACGAGTCCAAGCATCGAGCCGGCGAAGAGCGATAGGAAGCAAAAGAATCGCGTATAGTTTTTATCTTCGTGCATGTATCCGGTGGAATAAATAAAAATGAGAAGACCGACGAACGTAACCATGGCCACCATGGAAGCAGACAAAGGATCCAGAAGCAGTCCGAGCATGATCGGCTGTGTGCCGGTTTTTAGCCATTCAAACGTTGTCGCAAACCGGAAAGCTTCCTCGTGGTGGGCGCCTTTAATGGTGACCCAAAGCGCGGCCTGGGACAAAACGCAGGAAATAGCCATAGCCAAAATAACCGTTCCGCTCGAAAGCTTGCGCTGGTCTTTCCTGAGAAAGGTCGTAAAGGCAGCAGCCAAAAACGGCAAAAGTGGAATCAGATAAAGATATTTCAAAATCACGGGGTTCTCTAGCCCTTCATATCGTGGACGTCGTTCACGTTGGTGGATTTATAGACACGGTAAATGGCAATAACGATCGCAAGACCCACGGCCACTTCGGCGGCGGCAATGGCGATCCCGAAGAAAGTAAAGAGTTGGCCGGTTGCTCTTGTGCCGTCGGAATACCGCCAAAAAGCGATTAAGTTTATGTTGGCGGCATTCATCATGATTTCAATTCCGATGAGAATGATGATGGCGTTTCTTCTTGTGATGGCGCCGAAAAGGCCGATGGCAAAAAGCGCGGCGCTGACCAAAAGATAATGTTCCACGGGAATCGTCATGATTTTTTCTTTTCTTCCAAAGAAATAATAATTCCGCCGATGAGTGCGGCCGTTAAAAGGAGCGAGATGACTTCAAAAGGAAGCAGAAAAGAGGTTAGCATTTCTTTCCCGAGCGCAACCATGGTAACCGGGCGATCGGCCGTTACCAATTCCGGCAGATTGGTTTGAGACAGGATAGAAATGATTAAAACAAGCAGAACGGAAGCAGCCGTAATAATGCCGAAGGACCATTTTCTTTTTTGCCCTACGTAATATTCGCGGCTTACGATATTTTTTGTAAGCATGATGGTGAAAAGAATAAGCGTGGCGACAGCGCCGACATAAATCAGAATTTGGACGACGCCGATGAAGTCGGCTTTGAGAAGAAAGAAAAGCGCAGCGGAGCCGATGAACGTAACGGAAGCCGAGAGCGCACAGTAAATAAGATTCCGATGCGATACGGCCAAGATAGCCGAACCAAGAATAACGGCCGAGATGATATAAAAAGCAAAGATCATACGCGTCTAGTCAGCCAGAATGAATTTACGGTTGCGGTCGATATGAAAACGAATATTCAGTTTTGTTAAAACGGTATACGAGATAACGATGATGGCGATACCCGCAGCCCAGGCGACCATCGGCGGAGCGTATGTCCAAATGCCCGCGACGATGATGTTGATCATGGACATGGGCAGTAAAAATTTCCAGGCAAATCCCATCAATTGATCGACGCGAAGTCTGGGGAACGTGCCGCGAAACCAAAGCATGATAAAAATGAGGCTGTAGGTTTTTAAGAAAAACCAGGCCCAGCTTGGCAGCAGCGGTCCCTGCCATCCGCCTAAAAATAAAGTGGCGGCCAGCGCGGAAAGCGAAAACACTTGTAAAAATTCCGCCATGTAGAAAAGTGCAGATTTGATACCGCTGTATTCGGTGTGAAATCCCGCCACGATTTCCGATTCGGCTTCCGGCAAATCAAAAGGGGTGCGGTTGCATTCGGCAACGCTGGTAATGTAGAAAAGAAAAAGTCCGGTAAATCCCCAAGGTGTGAACACAAACCAATGAAATCCAGGCTGCGCCTCGACAATTTTTACAATCGAGACGGTTCCTGTAACCATGATGACTACGACGGCGGAAAAAACCTGCGGGATTTCGTAGGAAATGAGTTGAGCAACGGCTCTGAGGCCGCCGAGCAAAGAAAATTTATTGTGCGAACCCCAGGAGCCGATGAAAATCGAAAGCGTGCCGGTAGAGCCGATAGCGAAAAAGAGAAGCAGCCCTACATCGACATCCATGGCCGCCATGTTTCTTCCCCACGGCAGAAGCGCCATGACCAGCAGGGCCGGAACTACAACCAGTACCGGAGAAAGATAATGAAGGAGATGATCGGCACCTTCGGGAACAATGTCTTCTTTGGTGAGCAATTTAACGCCGTCGGCGAGCGGTTGGAGCAATCCGAACTTTCCAACGCGATTCGGGCCGATGCGGTTTTGGATTCGGCCGACGACTTTTCTTTCGAGCCATGTGAGGTACATCATAATCACAGGTCCAACCGCGGCGATAACGCCAATGCTGATGAGAATGGAAACGACAAGCCCCGCCGGTGCCGGGAGAAAGCCGTCTACCAAATCAAGAATGGCTTTTTTTGCGTTTACGAAAATTTGATCCAGATTTTCCATCGATTAGGATGTTGCCGGTTTGGGCGCTGCGGTTTTCGCTCTGCGCGCGTTAATTTCTCTGGCATCCGTCGGCCTTATTTTTTCGAAGTAATTCCAAGGCTTCGATAAATCCTCTTTTTTATAAATAAGCTCGTTCATTCGGTCGTATTCGGCAAGCTCGAATTCGTGATCCATGTAAATGGCATCGAAGGGGCAGGTTTCTTCGCAAATGCCGCAGTTCATGCAAACCGTAAAATCGATGTCAAATACGGCTGCTTGCTTCAGCGGTTTTCCTTGTTCATCCTTTGCTTTTACGATCGTAATGCATTTGGGCGGGCATTCCTTAGCGCAAATATCGCAGGCCACGCAGCGGAGATCTTCGGGCTTTTCATCGTAAACGAGAATGGGAAAATTGCGGAACCTTTCTTTCGCCGGAAGACATTTTTCCGGATATTCCACCGTAAAGATTCCGTCTTTCTTCGTGTACGTATCGAAGAAATTTTTTATCGTAACGGCCATGCCTTTAAGAACACCCGAGCCCCACATTACCGGTCTACCTCACCGAGAACAATATCGATGCTGCCGAGAATCACAATCGCGTCGGCTATTTTTTGGCCGAGGCACATATCTTCCAGAATGGTTAAATTGATGAAACTAGGGGCCCGAACGTGATAGCGATAAGGCTTTGTACCACCATCACTTACGAGATAAAATCCAAGCTCGCCTTTGGGCGCTTCAATGCGTCCGTACGCTTCGCCGGCGGGCACTTTCATATTGCGCGGAGATTTGGCAGCGATCTCACCTTTTTGGCTGATGAAAGGTCCGGCGGGAATTTCTTTAAACGCTTTCTTTAAAATTTTCATGCTCTCCCGCATTTCAAGAATGCGCACGTAATAGCGATCGTAAACATCACCGACGGTGCCAAGCGGAACTTTGAAATCAAACCGGTCGTAAATAGAGTATTTATCAATTTTCCGAATATCGTAATTTACACCCGAAGCGCGAAGCAGGGGACCGGTGATGCTTGCGTTCGTAGCTAATTCCTTGGGAAGAATACCGACATTCTGACAGCGCGACATCAGAATTTCATTCTTCGTGAGCAGCCGCTCCGTTTCGTCCAGAAAGGCCGGGTACTTTTCAACAATGTCTTTTGCTCTGTCTAAAAAATCAGGATGAAGATCCAGCTTTACGCCGCCGAATCTCATGTAATTGCACATCATGCGCGAGCCGGCGGTGGCTTCGAAGAGGTCAAGAATTTTTTCGCGTTCGCGGAACGCATAAAGCACGGGCGTAAAAAACGCGCCGAGATCGTTTAGAAGAAAACCGACGAGGGCGGTGTGGTTCACGAGCCGGGTCATTTCGGCCATGATAATGCGAATGTATTGTGCGCGTTCAGGAACATCGATGCCCATCATCTTTTCAACGGCAAGCGCGTAGGCCAAATTATTCGACATCGAACAGAAATAATCGAGCCGGTCGGTGTAGGGCATGCTCCCAAGCCAACTCATGTTTTCGGCAAGCTGTTCGTGATTGCGGTGAAGATAGCCCATGACAGGTTTTAATTTAACGATCGTCTCGCCTTCGAGAATCACGTTCATCCGGAAAACGCCGTGGGTGGACGGATGCTGGGGGCCGATGCTTATTTCAAGCTGCTCGGTTGAAATCCTCGGAGCTGTTTCCGTCTCAGGGGCGCTCGACATAGCGATCCTCGTCTTCGTGAACAAAATCTTTACGCATGGGGTGACCAACAAATTCATCCCACATGAGAATTCTTCTTAAATCCGGGTGGCCTTCGAATTTTACTCCGTATAAATCGTATGCTTCGCGTTCCTGAAATTCGGCACCGCGGAAAAGCGGTGTAGCGGAGGAGACGACGCAATCCTGCCGATCGGTTCTTACTTTAAGACCGATCGGGCCGGTTTTATGTTGCATGGAGTAAAGTTGGTAAACCACTTCAATATAATTTTGTTTTACGTAATCAACAGCGCAAAGGTTGGAAATGTAATCCATTTGATAACGTGCGTTCTCTTTCAAAAATTTTAAAGCATCAAGCAGGCGGCTTTTGGGAATGAGAAGACCGGAGCCCGCTACTTCGAGCGGCGAACCGAGTTCTTTTTCTAAATCTGTTTTAACATCTTCCAATGTAAACATTAGGAATTTACCGCCTGCGTAGGATCGTTGATCGTTCCGTGCACTTTACGCGCTTCGGCTTCGGCCTTTTTCTTTTCCTCGTAATCGCGCGGCTTCCAAACGTCCGGATTGTAGGGCGGCTCAAGACCCTTCGGACCGAAGGCGGGAATGGGGTATTCGCGTTTATTTCCCTTTTGATACCATTCGGCGCTTTCAATGGTTTGCCCGTCGATTTTTTTCTGAAGTTTAATCAGGCCGTCTAGCAACGCTTCGGGCCGGGGAGGGCAGCCGGGAAGATGAACATCCACCGGAATGTAACGATCGATGCCTTGAAGTACGTTATAGCCGGCTTTAAAAGGACCGCCGGCGATGGAGCAAGCGCCCATCGTGATGACATATTTCGGTTCGGCCATTTGATTGTAAAGACGGACGACTTGCGGAGCCATTTTCTTCGTAACGGTTCCGGCAACGATCATAAGATCGGCTTGGCGCGGGGAAGGACGAAAAAGCTCGGCGCCGAAGCGGGCAATATCATAACGCGCGCAAGCCGTAGCGATCATTTCGATCGCGCAGCAGGCGAGCCCAAATTGAAGCGGCCAAATCGAAGAGCGCCGACCCCAATTGTAGAGCTGTTCCATTGTCGTGAGGACGACACCTTCTTTTTGAAGCTCGTTTTTTAGCGCCGGATCAACCGCTGGGATGTTTTTGGCTAATCCCATTCCAACACTCCCTTTTTCCACGCGTAGGCCCAGCCCCCGATTAAAATGGTGAGGAAGATCATCATTTCGGCGAAAGCAAAAACACCTAATTGTTTGTAGGCAACGGCCCAGGGGAAAACAAAAATAGTTTCGATATCGAAAATCAGAAAAATAATGGCGAAAATGTAATATTGGACGCGTATTTGAATCCATGCATCGCCCTTTGCCTCCACGCCGCATTCGTAGCTCGCTTGCTTGATGGCCGAAGGCTTTTTCGGGGCGATAAACTTGGCCAGAATGAGGGGAAGAACGGGGAAAATGAGGGCAACGCCCAAGAAAATAGCGAGGAACAAATAACTGGAATAATAGGAATCCGGCATAGGTAAACCAGGAGTTGCTTAATATTTATGTAAATAGTTTGGTAATTTTACGAAGTTGCTAAACCAAAGTAAAGACTTTAGTTGCTATGCGAGGAAGGGGTTATAGGCCTGAAAAAATCTACCGTTTTCTTTTGATGTGTTTTAGGCGAAACACGTCTTCGCGTTCGCGTTCTTCGAGGACTTGCGAAATGTAGCGTCTTTCGGCGACGAGGCGGGGAATAAGCGCTTGTTCAAGCGCGTTTACCCGACGTGTGGTTTTTTTGGTTTCTTCTCCGAATTTTTTTAATTTTTGTTCAACCGGAGCAAGCCGCAAAATCGTATCCACCAATTCTTCAAAAGAATCCGCCGCTTGATCAATGCGGGCGCTTACGCCGCTTAAGGAATATCCGCGTTCGAGAGGCATGCGTTTTCGTTTGGAGGAAGGTTCGATATCGCGTATGCGGATACCCCAAAGATTCCGGGCAGTTGTTTTCACCGAAAAATTATCTTTGGCGGCCATGCCGGCGGAACGCAGGCGTTCTTCGCCGTCGTACGCTGCGGCTAGAAATAAATTCCAGCCGGCGAGCGCGAGCTTTTTATTTAATTCTTCACGTAAGGCGACAAGCGGCTTCACCAATTCAAAAAATTCACGGATAAGCGCGTCGCGTTTGTTCTTTAGAAGATCAACGCCCTGCTTAGCCATTTTGATCTGCAGCTTTCGCTGGATCAAATTCATTCGGGTTGGTGAAATGGTTTCCATTTATCTGTTTTCGGTATGCAGTGACGGTTCGCCGTCTTTCTGGATTGGCGAGAGATATTTCGCGATCGTTTTTTTGCTGACCCGGCGAAGTTCGGACGTGGGAAGAATGGAAAGCAGCTGCCAGCCGAGTCCGAGCGTATCTTCGATGTCGCGATCGATCGTGCCCTGACCGATCATTTCGGTTTCAAAGCGCTCAGCGAATTTCAAATATTTTCTATCCAAATCCGAAAGAGCGTCTTCGCCGATGATGGCGACGAGCTTACGAATATCGCGGCCTTGCGCGTAACAAGCATAAAGCTGGTTGGCCACTTCGCGGTGATCGGCGCGCGTCTTCTTGTCGCCAATACCGTTATTCATGAGACGGCTAAGACTCGGCAAAATATCAATCGGCGGATAAATGCCTTGCCTGTGAAGCTGACGATTGAGCACGATCTGACCTTCGGTAATGTAACCGGTCAAATCTGCTATGGGATGCGTAATATCATCGTCCGGCATCGTCAAAATAGGAATCTGCGTGACCGAACCTTTTTTGCCTTTGATGCGTCCCGCACGTTCATAAATCTGCGCTAAGTCGGTATACATGTAACCCGGATAACCGCGGCGGCCGGGAATTTCTTCGCGCGCCGTTCCGATTTCACGAAGCGCTTCGCAGTAGTTCGTCATGTCGGTCAAAATAATGAGCACTTGAAAGTCGTGTTGAAAAGCCAAAAACTCGGCAACGGTAAGCGCCGTTCGCGGCGTCAGAAGACGTTCGATCGTCGGATCGTTGGCCAAATTTAAGAACGTAACAACGTTACTTTTCGCGCCGGTTTCTTCGAAACTTTCGAGGAAAAACGCGGCTTCGCGTTGGGTAATACCCATAGCGGCAAAAACGACGACGAACTGTTCGGCTTCGCCGCGTACTTTGGCCTGCGCCAAAATTTGAGCGGCAATTTCGTTGGCCGGAAGTCCCGAGCCGGAGAAAATCGGAAGCTTCTGACCGCGTACGAGCGTATTAAAACCGTCAATCGAAGAAATTCCGGTTTGAACGAAATCGTTCGGCTTATCGCGGCGAACCGGATTAATCGGCTGGCCGATGATAGGTAATTGAGTCTCGGGAAGAATATCGGGTAAGCCATCGATTGGTTTCCCGGCGCCGTTAAACGTACGGCCAATCATGTCTTTCGAGACGCCGATTTTTGCCGTTTCAGCGCGAAGACGAACGGCCGTATTTTTCACATCGATGCCGGCGGTTTGTTCCAAAACCTGAACAACAGCATGGGTTTTTGAAATCTCAAGCACCTGTCCGGTACGAATGGAACCGTCCGGAAGCAAAATGTCTAAGATGGCGCCAAAAGGGAACCGCTCGCCTTGCTCGATAAAAATCAGCGGGCCCGAAACATATTTTACGGTTTTAAATTCTTGGGTAGCTAGTGACATGGGTTACTCCTCTACACTTTCGCTTCGTGCGCCGCTTCTTTCGGAGCGAGCGATTCGCGTGCTTTACGTTCTAACTGAGCGAAGTCCGTTTCCAGCCGATGGCTGATGTCTTTGACAACGCGGTCAAAATCAGCGACGGGGACTTCTTTCAATCGATCGACTTCTTCTTTAATAGGCAATTGGGTGATGTCATCGACGGCGACCTTATTTTCCACCGCGTGTACGCCGAGATCATAGAATTTTAAAATCATGGAAAGCATCTGATAAGCTTTTTTCATCGGACAGGTGCAGTCCACTTCGTGAAACGCGTTTTGCTGGAGAAAATCTTCGCGAATCATTCGGCCAAACTCGAGAATCATACGTTCCGAATCCTGAAGCGCATCGGGACCGACAAGCTGCACGATTTCCTGAAGCGCGGCGTCTTTTCCGATTAAATTAAACATTCGGTCTCTTTGCGGCGTCCAACCCGGATCGACTTCTTTCTCAAACCACTTTTGGAGAAGTCCATAGTAGAGTGTGTAACTTTTATTCCAGTTCACAGAAGGGAAGTGACGACGGTAAGCGAGCTGAGCATCCAAAGCCCAGAATCCGCCGACAATGCGCTGCGTTGCCTGCGTAACCGGCTCGGAAAAATCTCCGCCGGGGGGTGAGACAGCGCCGACGATCGTAACCGAGCCTTGGCGTCCGCCGCTTCCGAGCGTTTCGACAAGCCCTGAACGTTCGTAGAAATTCGCAAGACGTGTAGCGAGGTAAGTAGGATAACCTTCTTCGCCGGGCATTTCTTCAAGGCGGGATGAAATTTCACGCAGTGCTTCGGCCCAACGCGAGGTTGAATCGGCCATCAAAGCCACGGCATAACCCATATCGCGGTAATATTCGGCCAGCGTGATTCCCGTATAAATAGAAGCTTCGCGGGCGGCGACGGGCATGTTCGAGGTATTTACAACGAGAACCGTCCGGTCCATCAAAGGTCCGCCGGTTTTCGGATCGGTGAGTTCGGGAAACTCGGCAAGCACGTCGGTCATTTCGTTTCCGCGCTCTCCGCAGCCTACGTAAATAATAACGTCGGCTTCGGAAAACTTGGCGAGCGTTTGCTCGGCCACGGTTTTACCGGAACCGAACGGGCCGGGAATAGCGGCGTTTCCGCCAAGTGCGATGGGGAAGAGCACGTCAAAAATTCTCTGGCCGGTGATAAACGGCTTGGTCGGCTCGAATTTTCTTTTGATCGGACGGGGAGATTTCACGCCCCAGCGATGCATGAGCTGAAGTTTTGTTCCGTCTTCCAGTTCGCCGAGGGTCTCTAAAACAGTAAAATTTCCGGATTGAATATTTTTAATCGTACTTGGTTTTACGGTAGGCGGAACCAAAACCCGGTGAACCAAACTTTTGGTTTCCTGAACTTCGCCGAGAATATCACCGGGCCCGACTTTATCGCCCTTCTTAACGGTTGCCTTAAAGGACCATTTTTTCTCGCGATTCAAGGCAGGCGTTCGAATGCCGCGCGCGATAAAGTCGCCGCTGGCCTGGGCAATATTTTCAAGAGGGCGGAGAATTCCGTCGAATACGCCGGCAAGAAGTCCCGGTCCGAGCTCTACGGAAAGCGGAACGTTTTCGCTCTCCACCGGCTCTCCCAGATAAAGACCCGACGTATCTTCGTATACTTGAAGAAATGCGGTGTCGCCGTTTAACCGGATAATTTCACCGATGAGGCCGGCTTTTCCAACCCGGCAAATATCGTACATACGCGCTCCGGTCATACCGTCGGCGATAACGGCGGGGCCGGAAATCTTAATCACTTTTCCATTAATCGTAGACATGGGAATCTCCTAATTCTTATTTAAATTTTTATCTGAAAGCCAATAGCACGGCGAACGAGTTCGGAAACAAATCCCTTGGGTGACGGCTGATTTTCAAGATCCGTCATAGGAATGGGAACTATAACCTGCTCCGTGAGTTCGTCGACTTCACGGCGCTTTCGTTCGTCAAAATTTTTCAAATGTTCCTGCGGTAAAATAATGATTTCGTAGTGGCGGTTTTGCACGGTTTGGGTAAGCGCGCGGTACGTATCTTCTTCCGATTTTACGCTGACGGCATCGAGCCCGGCCAACCTGAAGCCGTTGGCCAATTCCGGCAAAGCTAGTGCGAGAATTTTACCCACGATGAAATAGTTCCTGTTCTACTTGTGCGCGCGAGAAGCCGAAGGCTTTTGATTTAATGATGAGGCGCAAATTCGTAAATTCAGCCTGCTTTCTCCAAATAAAATTAACGGCCACGCCGATCGAAAGGGGATCGTCCCCGCCGGCTCTCGAGGCAAATTGATCGACCAGTTCACGGAACGCCCGTTCGACATCGGAAAGCTCGGGTTGGGCGACTTCCAGTTTTGCAATGGCGCGCCCTAAATAAGTAGAGCGAAGTTTATCCAGCACATCGCCCCGGGTCGGTGCGTAAATCAAATTCTGCATCGTGCCAAGTCCTAAATGCCCGCCTTTAATTAAGAAAGACTTGATCTTGTCGCGCTCTTCCAAATTAAGCATTCTGAGAATCGTCAAAATATTGGCGATGTCGGCTTCCATATTGAGAAGGTAGGTAACCGGCTCGGCGTCTTCGGCCAATTCTTCGGCATGCGTCATGCCGATTTCGTAATAATAATTATCGAGCGCGAATTCCAGCGCCGTCAATGCTTCGCGCTGTCCGCCGGCGATGAATTCCTGATTTTTCTGAATCGGCCGCTTGAGGTTCGTATTCCAAGTAATAAGTATATTGATCAAATCGCGTACCGTGGGTTGCCTCGCCAGTTCAGCGAGCTCTTCCCAGGTAAAATCACAAGCCGGCATGCAGGCCGCGAGAAGTTCTTCTTCGCTTGCTCCGGAAAATTTTCCGCGGATGAGTGTTTTTAAATTATGAACATCCCACCGGCGGAGAATCGCCTCGATAAGCGGCTTGGCATCGTCGCCCGCCCATTCCAGAAGCTTGCGGTACGTTCGTTCCATATGCTTGGAAAGGCCGCGTTCCAAACCTTCGGGCCCAACTTGCGCTGCGATGCCTTCCTGAATATCCATCCCGCGCGGGGAATCAAGCAGCCAATTTTTAATCTGATTTAAATCCATGGCGAGGAGCTGCTCGTACGCGGATTTATCCAAGAGTTGCTTTTTGGCAGAACGAATCCGGGCATTCAGGTAATTAAAATCAGACACTCAAAACCTTCCTGACCCGATCGCTTATGGTCTCAAAACCCTGGCGCAGACGAGATTCGAACGTATTTACCACGCGTATATGGCTTTTCTCATCGATGATTTCGATTCCGCCCGAAAAGTTGCCGGAACCGGTTTCCACCGAAGCATTGATCCGCTTCTGGGAAACAAGTTCCTTAACGTGGGATTCATCTTCTTTCCGTGCTATTACGCGGAACGGTCCGCTCGAAGGCTTTAAGGCATCGAGCGCTTCGGTGAGAAATTTTTCCAGCGCGGATTTATAACGGGGAGAAGATTGTTCGTTCTGAAGGCGGGAACCCGCCAATTTAATGGCCTCCGTGACCGCTTCAGCTTTCACTCTCGTTAAAAGCTGCGCGGACTCAAGCGCGGCCTGGGATTTCCGGCGAGAACGGATTTGAACAAGCTTGGATTCCGCTTTAGCCTTTGCTTCGGAAATAATCGTATCGGCTTCCCGCTCGGCTTGTTTGCGGATGTCCTTCGCTTCTTCCTGGGCTTTGTTAACAATCTGCTCACACTGGTCTTCAATACGGTCTTCCAGGCAAATAAGTACGTCGGCTTCTTGTTGCATATAGTTCCAGCGATGTTTACCTTAGAATTTTCCGAGCGCTAAAAAGCTGATAACGAATCCCAAAATGATAACGGTTTCGGGAAGCGCTACGAGAATCAGCATAAGAATGAAAAGTTTCGGATTCTCAGCAATCGTTCCGGCGCCTGCGGCACCAATTCTGGACTGCGCAATTCCGGTTCCGAGTCCGGCTAAACCGACCGCCAAACCCACACCAAGTCCTGCGCCGATGGCTTTAAGACCGTCGCCCACCGAAGCCGGGCCGTGTGAAGCAGCACCTTCACCTTCAACCGCAAACGCGAAAGGAGCCAGCATGAGTGAAGCTACAACGATAAGTAAACCTACGCTCAACCATTTTCTTCCATTACCAAACATTTCTTCCTCCCTTATGGATTACTTCTTTTTTGAAGCGGCTGAAATTCTCGGCCGCCGGACTGATAAAACTTCGTAAAAAATTCTACGTAATGCAACCGAAGACCCTGGATCGTCGGATCGAACATACCAAGCAGGAGATTAATTCCGTGAACCAGGATAGCGATGAGAATAGCAAAAAATCCGCCGGCCCCGCCAAACTCGTTGGCTACTTCGGCAAGTGCAACGGAAGCTACGCCAATAGCCATAATACGAGCATACGAAAGCACGTTACTAATGATGGAAAAAATTTCGATTAAACCGGCTACACCTGCTGCCCAACCAAGTAGTAAGACAGATATGCCGATCATGATGAGCCCGGTTTTAATTAATATGCCGGCCTGAAGGGTAATGAAAGAGCCGAGCACCGTGCCGGGTGTGGCAAGCTGCGAGCTGAGAGCGATAAGAGAACCGGTGAGAAAAAGGATGAAGCCCAATTTTTCCCACGCATGTTTTCCGTGCCCGCCTTTAATTCCGAGATAAAGCCCAAGAAAAAGTCCGAGATAAATATGACAGATGCCGATCACAATAGAAAGGATGAGATACTCGGTGGTGATGAGCATCCGGTCGTTCCAAAGGGGTTTTAAAATTCCGTGAAGCAAATTGCCGAACGCCTCGCCAAATACGAATCCAAAGAAAATCGCCCAACCGGCGCACCACATACCCACCGCGGCGATTGATTTTAGCTGTTCGTTGCTTCCTGCTTTGTAACGCACCCAAAGCATAAGGATGAACATAATAACGCCGTAGCCGATGTCGCCCAAGATTAAGCCGAAGAAAATCGGAAACGTAAGAAAGAGAAGAAGGGTAGCATCGAGTGTTCCGTAAATCGGCGGAGGAAAAAAAGAAAGAAGAAGCTCGAAAGGTTTTAAGAATCCCGGATTTTTTAGCGTCACCGGAATTTCTTCTTTATGCCATTCCTCAATCTCGAGTTCGTTTATGGAAACCATGTCACGGAATGTATCTTTTAAAGAGGTGGTGGCGGCGCGGGCGTTCTGAGTTGGGACCCAAACCGAAAGAACGAATAAATATTTAGATTCGGCAACGCTTCCGAGCGCACGGAAACGGTCTAAAGCATCTTCTGTTTCCTGATAAACTCTGAGGATGCGTGGTGCATTTTCCTTGAGATAAGCAGACATGTCTTTATCGAGTTCGCTAATTTTCTTCGGCAGCGCCGAGAGTCTCCGCTCAATTTCAGCAAGGCTGTCTTTAACCGGCTGGCCCCGGAATTCACTCGGCAGAACAATTTCGGCAGCGCTGTGTTTCCAAGCGACATCTTTTACGTCTTCGGCTTGTTGGGCCGGGAAGGAAACGACGCCGACGAGCTGCGTACCTTTCCATTTGGTGGTCTTAATAGAAACGGTGCCGTCGATTTCGTGGCGGAACGCATTTTTTAGATCCGGAAGCGAGCTTTTCTCGATGGAAATGGCGAAATAATTGACGGCCGAGGTCGATTGAGCGCCGCTCAACACGGAAGGAAGAATCTTTAGGATTTCCTTATATTTCCTGGCCATTTCCAGCTGAGTCGTTGTGTCTGTTTTATCTTTGGAAAGCCCGATGAGCTTATCGCGGTCATGCTTTAGATGGGTGAGGATCAAATTAAATTCGCCCGGATTATCTAAATAATTTTCTTTAACAGGCGCTGCGTTTGACGCACGGACAATGGGAATGATTTCTTTGATGATGTTTTCAATGGTTTCAAGATTACGCCGCTCAGCGGCTTTTTCCTCTTCAAGCGCGATACTCTTTAAAACTTTTCCGCCTTTTCGCTCGCGCGGATTGGATTCTTCAATGTGGGTGACGCCGAGCGTTTGAAGGGCTCCGACGGTGTCGTGTAAAATTTTTCGAAGTCCGACGACTTCCAGATGCGTCATCGAGATAATCATGAGGATTTTCCGTTGGGTAGAATGAACTCCGAAACGACGCCGGCGGCTTCGGCAATTTTTCCCGAAAGGGAGGCTTTAAGCTTCTGCGCCTCTTCTTTGCCCGTCGAAAGGATGCGGTTCACTTCTTGCTCAATTTCCTTTTCGCCGCGGCTTAGGATGACTTCGGCTTCGGCGGCTGCTTTTTTCTTGGCTTCTTCGACGATTCGCTTGGCTTCGATCTGCGCTTTGGCGAGGGCGTCTTTGGCTTTTGAATCGGCTTGCTGAATGGCCGCTTCAAATTCACGCTCTTTCGCCGCGATAAGCGGAATTAAAGATGTCGATTCGTGCTCTTTGTTGCCGTGTGTATGCATAGGATTTTAAACGGTTTGACGAACGTTCGGGGATAAAAATTTCTTAAGTCACGTAATATAAATAGACTAAGGGTTATTGTCAATAACTAAGTAATATTATGCGGCCGCGCGGTAAAGTTTTTGGATTTTTTCTTGGAGCCGGACGGCACGGACAAGGGCCGTAATCGCTTCCGTATCGCCGTTTGGCATATGTTCTAAGACGATGGGCGGCGTTTCGGTAAGGATCATCGGATTGGCTTCTCCCACGAGGAGGGCGGATGAGGCTAAGGTAAGTAAATTTAGCGCCCCCTCCGGATGTTCGGCATGAATTTCAGCATCCGGCAAAACATCCTTAAGTTGTTGCTTGAGAGTAGTTTTCGAAATCGGATCTTGCCAGGCAAAAATAATAGAATTTACTTTAGAAAAATTCGCTGCAAAGGCTTCGTTTTTCATAGCCATAGCGAATCCTTCCGCCTCCTCCTGTCCGGAAAAAATCAACGTGCGGATATCCATAATTTTCGTGCCGGAGTGGAAATTGTCTACTCCAGTATTTTCAAGATGAGTTACAGCCGCTTGAACAACCTCGGGAATTTGAGTATTCGCCCTTCCAAATCCGGCGGAGGAAGAAACGCCGATGTTTTCTTCGATCCAGGCGCGGTCGGCGGTGGGCAGGCCGCTTTCATATTGAAGATAAGCCAAGAAAAGTGTGTGATTACGAAATTCTTTGATTTTTTGCCGGTCTTCAAATTTCATTAATTCGTCGGTCATGCTCCAGATCAAATCATCCGTTATTGTCATAAATTCATCGAGTCGGATATTCTCACTGCGAAACTGGCTGGGTGGCCAGTTTGCCTCTTGTTCCAATTTTTCTTTAGACGCTCTCCATTCGTCGAGAAGTGATTCCATGCCGGCTTCGTCGGGCAAGGACAAACCAGCGCGAAGCATTCCCTTGAGGCGTTCGAGGATGATGAGGTTATTGCGAAGGCGACTAGCGCGTTTGAATTCTTTTTGAACAAATCTCCAATCTCTTTGCTCGATTAATTCAATATCTTCGGAAATTTCAGACATCGCGTAATCAAATTGTCCGGTAAAGATAACGTTGAATTGGTCCTGGCGCGCTAAGACTCCCGTTTTAAACAATAATAAAATTTTTACCAATTCTTCCGGAAGCATTTCCCGTTCTTTCGCTGCCTCAAAAAACTGGACATCTTCAGCAATCACTTCGTACCTTTTGCTGAGAGCGCTCGCGATTTTCTCATCTGCTTTTGCGCCAAACCCGGCTGCTTCTCTACCTTGCGAGTCGGTTGCAGGGGGGTAAACTTCCAGTAAGGCCTCAATAAATTCTATGTCGAGCCGTGCTTCTTCTTCGCTTTTCTCAACTTGTTGTCTAAGAGATCTCCTTAACTGAGAATCAATCGTAGCTCCTCCATCTTGGAGCAAAACAGTTTGATAGAAAATTTCCTGGTAGCTAGCGAGCATGTCTCTTAAGAACGGTAAAGTTGCTCTGATATGAGACGAGGGGATGCTTTTGAATTTAAGCCTGGCGGCAATGATGGGTAGAGGATTCTCTGTTTCGTTACTCCTTTTTCTGTATCGCTTCCAAATAGATGCCTCATGGGCAAGGTCTTTATGCCAAAGAGCAACGCCTGCAAGTAATTCGTTCGTGCCGGGGCCAAAATCACGTAGCTTTGAGATGGCTTCAATGACTTTTCCTACCGAACGGGAAAGGTCGTCGCCCATTAAATTGTGCGAAGGAAGGAATAATTTGATAAGCGAATAAATTTCGCTGATGATGGTCAATACGTCATTCGGCGTAATCGTTAAGCGGTGTTGATTTCTCAGAAGAACGGTACGGGCAACCCATTCGGCGCCGGTCTCAGACAAGCCTGTACTGCTTGATCCAACGTCTATAGCGGAAACACTTCCCGTTTTTAGAAGGAAATAGATTGTTTCGGCGAATAGTAAATTCCCTTTGCTCTCTTTTTCTCTATCCCTTAAAATGCTTAAAACCCAGCTTGAAGGGCTGTTGCCTATTTGCTTTTGCACGTCTTCCTGTCGTGTGGCCGCGACAAACCGGAGATAAAAGATGATCTTTTCGAAGACGGCCGGAGAAATTCCTTTCTCTATGGCTAGATGATGTACAACGCTAGCCACTCCTTGAAAATCTTTCGGCGACAGTTTTCTTCTTTCGGTAGAAAAATCATACAGGTGCTCAAGCCATAATGCGGCGCCTTCTATCAATGGATTTCGATCAGCGCTGAGGAATTCTTGTTTTCGAAATTCTTCAAATATTTGATTAAATGCTTCAGTACGTTTGACCGAATTGTACCCCAACGATGAATTGCCAATTGTTCCGACAACAAAATCGATAATGCTAAGCACGCGGTCATCGTTAAGAGGCTTTGCCCATGAGTACGCCTTAATCATTAGATCTGTAATTTTTGTGATCGCTTCCTTTGTCATTCCTGAATCCCGCTTCTCGCTCTCGGCGCCAAATCCAGTGGGAATAGCGCTATCGATAAATAATTGCCCGCCACGCAATTCTTTTAAGGTGCGAACGTAGTGATGGGAAACAAATCGGACAAGGTTTTCATCCGCAGCCGGCTCTACGGCTGAAGTTAGAAATCGTACATTTGCTGCGCGATCTCCAAAATGCTTTTTGAAATCGTGTTCGCTGCGGCTCGAAGAGGCAATGATTAAAGTATCGTCGTGGGCGCCTGCGGCGGACAAAGCTTCCGGAATTTTTTCCATTTGAGAGACCGGCGCATATCCCGGGCCTTCCACATCGCCCAGGTTAATCACCTCAATCGGAATAGAGAAGTTTTCAAAAAAACGGTACACGTCGATGAAAGACGACGGCCTTGTGAAATCGGCATGTGCAACGGCTACTCGCCCCTTGCTGATTAGGCTTTTCAGACGATTAAAATCTTCTACATTTTTAGCCCAATAAAGCGGCGTTCTGCCCATCGTATTTTTTTCGTTGTTAACATATTGATCGAATAATTCGGCCGGCATCACGCCTTCGGTTTCTAAAAGCTTTTGAATGGCCGGATACAATTCATCAAAATGTTCTGTAGATTCAATGAGGCGAAGAATTTTCAAATTGAGTTCAACGATTTCCCGGTCGCGATCGACGAGCATGATCACTTCGGCATTTCGATCCAGGGCGATATCCAGATTATGAAAAGAGCCGGCGCCTAAAAATCCGCTGCCTTTGGCAGGTATTTCAGCAAGACCCGCAATGAGCGCCGTTGTGTTTTCGGGCGAATAATTCCACCCTCTCGATTTGGAATAAGGAACTCCGGCGGATTCTAAAAACCGCACCTTCGATTTGTTTGATTTGAAAGGCGTTGCGTTTCTTAATTCGGCATTTTCAGCCGCGTTGTATCTTTGCCAGGCCTCTTCGGATTGAAGATATTTTTTTTCGAGCAGAAAGAACAAAACAATGACAGGTACGAACATTCCAATCAGACTGCCGAGGAAAACCTCGAGATTGGTTAATGGCGGAGTAATCCTCCGGAGGATGTGGGGAAGGAAAGAATCAATCCACGCAATAGCCAAAATGACTACGGGGATAATTTCGTATGCCGCGATCCAAAAATTCCTGCGTGCATTAAAATATTTTTCGAAAAATTTTTCGGATTCATTCGAATAAATGGAATCGGCCTGCAGATGAAATAATTCCACAACCAAATTTTGGAAACGTTCAAGTAAACTGTTCCAATCCCCGCTAAGGTTTATCTTAAACGCGAGCCGCAAGGGCATTTTTGAAATATTGGACCATAGGGCAAAGAGCAGCAACGTACCGGCATAAAACCAATATTTTGCTGTCATTGCTGCAGATGTTCCGAACAACGCAATGGGCATCATTAAATAGAGAAAAGTGAAGGATACTGTCATCGCCGCAAATAACACTTCAGCTACTTTGGCCCGCCATCCCGACGGCTTTCGACTAAAAATCTTGCTCCGATAGAAAAAGCGTTCGTGCTCTGATTCCTTTTCGCTTAAAAGTTCTGAAATAACTTGAGCCGGATATTTACGGCTCTTGTTTAATCTTGCGATGGCCTCTCTGATTTCCGTGGGATCAAACGATTCTCGTATTGTTTTGAGATCGTGATCTTTTGAATAATCGAAGGCGTTTTCCTCACCGGTTTTTGCACCAAAACCGGTTACGTGCGTGCTGGTTTCCGGCGGCTCCGAATTACCGATATTTTTTTCAAACCATGCGATCTCCCTTTCGCTAAGGGGCTCGTTTTCGCGGTAAAGTATATAGGCAGTGAGTAATGTTAAGGTTCTGAAGCGCTGAAGAGCCGACAGCATCTCAAGGCGTCTGTTGTGTGATTTCAGATCGGCCAGCATTGATTCAACGAGGGAAAATATTTGGTCAAGCTCAGTCCTGTCGTTTCCAAATTCTGAGGGCCAATCTAAATCTTCCCGAAGACGGTCGCGTTGTCTTCGCCACCCATCCAAGAATTCCGGGATGCCCGTTTGCCCGGGCCACTTTCCGTTCGTTAAATTATGAAGAGCTTCAAAAATTACCAAGTTATTGCGCAGACGTTTTGCGTGATTCAGATGACGGGCAACGTATTGCCATTGATCACCCAATGCTTCGGGTTCCACATTGTGTAAAGCAAAAAGATCGCTATCCCATTGCGTAATAAATGAGGTTGTGTGGCCACCCAGCACGGCAAGGCTTCCATCGTTGTACGCTTCGACCAATCTTGTTAATCCCCGGGGAAGAGCGTGGTAGGGTCGGGCGCTTTGAAAGAAGAATAAAAGCTCCCGATGAATCGTATGCAATCGATCTTGTAAGGCCGCCAATGTTTGCTCGTCCGGCTTAGCGCCAAAACCAGATCCGAATTTTGAATCGGTTTCTTTTTTCACTCGGGCAAGTTGTTCTAACGTGCGCGGGTCGGGAACAAACTCGGCAGTTTCTTGGCTTGATACATCGAACGGTTGATATTTTTGCCAGGCTTCGCCCAGCCGGATATATTTTTCATACAACGAAAAAATTATTACCCACAACGGCCCGACAAACGAAGCCGTTGCGCCCAGGAATAGAAGGGAGCGATATACAGAAGGGCCAATAGCGGCGTAGGCTTCAGAGATTTGCGTGGTGATGAGTGTGGCGATGATCGCTATGGGGAAAGCCCAGCGGTAAAAGCTTTCCCAAAAAATTCTCCGGGCATTGAAATAGGCATCCAACAATTGCTCCGATTCATTCAAATAGAGCGATTCCTTTTTTAGAGTGCGCACATTGGCCGCCAAATTTTGAAATCGTTCAAGAAGAATATCCCAATCCGACGAAAGATGTTTTGAAAAAGTCACACGCCTCGGTCCGTCGATGCCTTCTATAAAGAAAAACCAAAAAATGCTCAAAGCGACCGCTGCAAAAATTCCGATCGACGGAATAAAGGGATAGCCTGTTTCAAATAGTAATTTTGCAATAATAGCTCCCACCAATACGGCGGCAAAGGGCGTATAAATGATAAGCAGCTTTCTATTACGAAAGAGAGATCGCCAGAGATTATTCTGTTCGTCTTGCCGTGCAATTAGTGCTTGGAAAATAGTTTCGGGCGGAAATGTTGTGCTGTTTCTCAGTTCGTAAAGAGCTTTCCTGACTTCTACCGGATCAAAGGATTCTTTTATTATTTTGATATGCGGTTTATTTTCCTGTGAGCCGAATCCGACATCCGGGTAATGGGGAAGCATCCATTTGGCAGCTTCGTCGTTAACGGGTTTGTAAATAAGCGGGGCGATGGGATCGTCAATAATATTTGGATAAATTTTCTTCACTGCTTGATAAGCCCAGAAAAATTTTACGTGGTCCATGGGGTAAAGCGCTTGGCGGAGTTGGGTTTGATTATTTTCTTGATAACTTTGTACGAACAAGCGGAGAATTTGGAAAAGCGAAAGCTCATTTTTTGCGCTGAGAGGATCAAGGATATCGATATCCTGAATTTCTTTTTGTCCGTTTGCTACCCACTCGTGAGCCTGATCGGAAATAAGCCGCTTTAATTTTTCCGGAAGCGCAGGTCTATCGTTGAAACGAAACATGCGGAGCAAAGTAAATAACCCTGCAAGCCGTACATTTCTGCGGGCTACTTTGGGATCGTATGTAATCGTTAAATTTTCCGTGCGCGGGTCTGACGCTTCCGGAACGTCAGGGTTTTTCATAAATTCCAAAAGAAGATCTTCGGAGAAATTTGTATCTTGATTAATGTAGTAAGTCGCATTTTCGCGGTTCATGGTATGGGGATCTGACAGAACATGCAGAAGTGCCCGATTTCTTTTATCCGAGGATGGCCAATCCTGCGCTAACGATTTCATGGCGCTCCATCGCCGGTCTTTGTTCGGATCGTTTTTCAATGTTTCGATAAGATTATCGATCGATACTTGCATTGGCGGAGCATTTGCGCCAAAACCGGACGGAACGGGCAATCCGAAAAGTTCAAGGCCTTGCACTAATTTATCGCGTTGGCTTGATTTGGAAATGCCGAATCCCGTGAATTTGTGATCCCAGGTTTCAAGAGCCCAACGTAAGGTTACCGGTGACCACATTTGATTTCCCGCAACGACGATTTCTCCGCGGTCACGCCATTTCGACGCAACTTCAGAGAGCGAGCCAAATCCGTAGCGCGCAGGGTTTTCGGCGACCGTTTTGAATTCTTCTTCGATAATTTTTGAGATCAAAAGCTTGGTATCGGCAAATGTATTTTCGGCAAGAGGTACACGAACGCCCAATGTACTCGCGTGTGTCAAATGCAGAAGAGAAGCATTTTTTTGCATGAGATGAAAATAATTCTTACGGGAAAAATTTCCGGAAATCTTGGGCTGAATGATCGCGTACGAATAACCCGCTTTTTCCAAAAGTTTAGCTATACCTTCGCTGTGAAATCCGCCGCAAACTAAAATCGAGCTGCGCTTCATATGGCTCGCCATTTCTTTTTGAAGGCGCTTCACAAAAAGCGCGTCGCGTTCCTCGGCGGTTCGGTAGAAATCAAAAATACATTTATGAATTTCCCGCCCGCGGATATCTTTTGGCCGGAATTCTTCCGAGAGATCTCGCAGGCGTTTTAGTTCCGTGCGCGTTAATTCCAACTTCAGCCCTCGTTCCAGAAGCTCCGTATATTCCTGACGGCGAATGAGGGCTCGTTCGGTTTCTGATTTGGAAAGGGATTCTTTTATTCGAATACGAACCGTTTCTATTTCCTTAAAAAATTTCCGCAGCTCTTCGGGGCGCGAACCCATGACTTCGCCCATACCTCGAAGGCTTTCAACAAATTTTTCTGTCCCGACGAATCCTTTTTTCCAGTTTGCCCAGAGATTATCAAACGCTTGGTGTTTCTCGCTGAATGCCGTGCGGGTGAGCCTTTTTAATTCGGTATTCATTTCGGAAATTATTTGAACTCCGTCTTTTTGAATTTCTAAAACGTTTACAAATTCCGCTAAATTTTTCTTGTACAACTTATCTTCATCAACCCCGATCAGTTTGATGGGAGAGCGGCTTAAGGAGACGGCAAATTGCGGGCCGCCGATTTCGCCCTTTCGTACATAGCGGTCGAGTACTTTTCGTGTGACGGCCAGGGACGGAAAGGCTCTTAAAATCTCCGTATCGATTTCACCGTGCGCGCCTTCGACGGCAACCAAATCGATTTTTTGTTTCTTTGAGAGAAACTCGATGGCGGCAGCAATATTTTTTTGAGCCGAGTAATTCGAATGGGCATCTTGAATGAGAACGACAAATTCTTTTCGTTTTCCTTGATAAATTTCTTCGACTTGGCCCACGGACGGCGGTAAGTGAATAATGCGGTCGCTTGCCAATCCGGAAAGATTGGACTGAAAGGAGAAGACGGGAACGGGGGAGGATAGCTGTGCCGAAGCAATTTGAGTGGCGGCGTTGGTTAAAATAAGCAAACCCGCCACTACTCGAAATGCTAATTTAAGTTTTTTACTTAGGCAATTATTCATAAAAGTATGTACTTAAGTAGACACAAAAAACCCGTTGCCCTTTTTAGCCAACGGAGTTTGAGATACCTAAAGCTATAGAATTATAAGACGATAAGATTAATATTCCAAGCTATTGCTCAAATTAATCATAATACGCTTAAATTAAATGACTTATGAGTATTTTATTAAAAAGAAATTTCGGATTCGGCGGATTCTTCGGTGGAGTTCTTAAAGCCGGTAGGATTTTTGGGGAGAAGCGTTTCTTCGACTTCGCCTTTGTAATTGGCGATGCCGCGCTTGGCGCTTCGAATGAATTGCAAAAGGTGAGCGATGTAGGGGCCGTCCAGTTCGCGTTCGATGGCTTCGAGGGCTTGGCTGATATTTAAGCCGGAGCGGTATAGAAATTTAAATGC
>OBEQ010057856.1_pt1 | contig 47777 bp, 47 predicted proteins | sample 1670901 | NCBI WGS metagenome assembly OBEQ01 (sample SAMEA104232315, study PRJEB22302) | groundwater metagenome | biome: forest; feature: aquifer; material: groundwater | place: USA | collected 2011-08-07 | depth 5.4 m
CCGGCGGGGGAAGTACGCGCCCGGCAGCGCGGGGTGGGCGCCGAGCCCCGCCCGCAGGACGAGCCGGCCCGAAACCCCTGGCTGCGGAGCCTCGCCGGCCGGGTACACGTCGGTGAGCACCACGCTGTCGGCCTCGGTAAACGCGTCCGCGAAGTCACGCCAGAGCCGGGCGGTGCGCGAGTAGCGGTGGGGCTGGAAGACGACGACCACCCGCCGCCACCCGCCCTCGCGCGCCGTGCGGATGACCGCCGCCACCTCGCCGGGGAGGTGCGCGTAGTCATCGACCAGGGTCACACCGTCGACCTCGCCTCGGAACTGGAAGCGCCGAGCCACGCCGCCGAAGCCGCGAAACGCAGTCGCCACCGCCTCGAACGGCGCGCCGAGCTCCAGTGCCGTCGCCGCGGCGCCGGTCGCGTTGAGGACGTTCCAGCGCCCCGGCACGGCGAGCTCGATGCTGCCGAGCTCCGCGCCGTCGCGGCGGAGGCGGAACCGGCTGCCGAGCCGCCCACCCTCGTAATCGTCGATCCGGTACGCAGCGCCCTCGGCCCACCCGTATGTGCGGACACCCGGCCGGGCCGCGGCCAGCTCCGCCGAGACGGGGTCGTCGGCACACACGATCCGCGGGCCCGGAACGCCGTCGAGGAATCGACCGAACGACGCGACCAGCGCGTCGAAGGTGCCGTAGTGGTCGAGGTGGTCGGGCTCGACGTTGGTGACGAGCGCGACCTCGGGCGCGAGCTCGAGGAACGTACCGTCGCTCTCGTCGGCCTCGACCACCAGCCATTCGCCGTCGTCGAGCGCCGCGTTGGTGCCGACCTCGTTGAGCTCGCCGCCGACGATGAAGCTCGGGTGCCAACCCGCGGCGCGCAGGATCACGGCGAGCATCGACGCCGACGTCGTCTTGCCGTGGCTCCCCGCCACCGCGATGCCGCGGCGCGTCGCCACGATGGCAGCGAGCGCCTCGGCGCGGCGTAGCACCGGGATGCCGGCGGCCTCGGCCGCGCGCACCTCGGAGTTCGAGCGGGGGATAGCAGTGGAGACAACGACCGCGTCGGCATCGACGGGAACGCGCGCGGAGTCGTGCCCGACGTGCGCGTCGACACCGAGAAGCCTCAGGCGTTCGAGGCCGCGCGAGCCCTTGAGGTCGGAGCCACTCACGCCGTGGCCCATGCGCGCGAGCACGAGTGCGATCGCGCTCATCCCGGCACCGCCCACGCCCACGATGTGCACCCGCCGGGGCGATCCGAGGTCGAGGGACCGGGGAGGGCGTGTCGGCTCAGAGCGCCCCACCCGCCACCTCCTCCACCAGGTCGGCGAGGCGCTCGGCCGCGTCGGCTCGGCTCAACGAGCGCGCCGCCGCGCTCATCGCGTCGAGTCGGGTCGTGTCGCCGAGCAGCGACCGCAGCTCGGTGTCGAGCCGCGTGCCATCACAGTCGGCGTCGGGCACGAGAACCGCGGCGCCTGCGTCGACGAGCGTGTGTGCGTTGCGCGTCTGGTGGTCACTGGGTGAGCCCGGCAACGGGACGAGCACGGCCGGCACACCCGTCGCACCGAGCTCGGCCACGGTCCCCGCGCCGGCGCGGCACACCGCGACGGTCGAGCGAGAGAGGAGCCGATCCATGTGGTCCTCGTAGCCGACCAACTCGTAGGCGAGGCGGTCGCCGTCGCGGCGGAGCGCGGCGAGGCGGGCCCGGCACGCATCGAGGTTTCGGGGGCCGACCACGTGGTGAACGACCACGTGATCGTCGGCTCGCCACAGTTCGTACAGGTCGAGCGCGGCGTCGTTGATCGTGCGCGCCCCCTGGCTGCCGCCGAAGATCGCCACGAGGGGCGGCCTCGAGGGGGCTCGGGCCGCGGCGGCGAACTCGGGCCGGACCGGGTTGCCGGTGAGCACCGCGGCGCGCAGGGGCGTGCCCGGGAGGGAGACGGCGGCCCTGGCTCCGAGCCGTACCGCGATCCGGTTCGCGAGCCCGGGTGCGGCGTCCTGGTCGTGCACGACGGTGGGCACGCGTAGGAGCCGGGCGGCGACGACGCTCGGGAGCGACGCGTAGCCGCCGACGCCCACGACAACGCGGGGGCGGAGCGCGCGCACGAGCCGAACGGCCTTGACGATCGCCACGAGGTTCTCCCATAGGCCGCGTACGTTCGCGAACGACAGATGACGCTCGAGCCCGCGCCCCGGGAGCAGCTCGATCTCGAACCCTGCCTCGGGCACCACGCGCGCCTCGAGCCCACGCCGTGCGCCCGCGAACCGGATCGAGCCCGGCTCGTGGCCCCGCGCGACGAGCGCGCGTGCCAGGGCAAGACCCGGATACACGTGCCCACCGGTGCCGCCACCCGCGATCAACGCGAACACCGGCGACGCGACCGACGGACGGGTCACCGCCGGGCCGCAGCGGCCCGGCGGGTCGGACGTGCCTGGCGGGTCGGACGTGCCTGGCGGGTCGGTCGTGCCTGGCGGGTCGGTCGTGCCTGGCGGGTCGGTCGTGCCTGGCGGGCGACGTTGCCGAGGATCCCCGCTGCCACCATCGTGAAGACGAGGGCCGAGCCCCCGAACGACACGAACGGCAGCGGGATCCCCGACACCGGGAGCAGCCCGACGACCGCGCCGATGTTGATGAAGGCCTGGCCCACCACCCACGCGGTCACACCGGCGGCGAGGAGCATGCCGAAGCGGTCCGGCGCCCGGAGCGCGGCTCGGATGCCGAGAACCCCGAAGCCGAGGAACAGCGCGATCACCAGCAGACAGCCGACCAGCCCGAGCTCCTCGCCGATCACCGCGAAGATGAAGTCGGTGTGCGCGTTCGGCAGGAACATCCACTTCGAGCGGCCCGCGCCCAGCCCCACGCCGGTCCATCCCCCGCTACCGAGCGCGATGAGCGACTGCGTGATCTGATAGCCGGTGTTCGACGAGTCCTTCCACGGGTCGAGGTACGAGAACATGCGCGCTCGCCGGTAGGGCTGCGCCACGGCCAGCAGGCCGGCGACGCTGGCCCCGATCGAGCCGACCGCGACAAGCTGGCGCAGCCGCACGCCGCCGACGACGAGCGCCGTGACCGCGATCAACGCCAGCACGATGGTGGAGGCCATGTCGGGCTCCACCATGACCAGCAGCGCGAAGGCGAGGAAGACGAGCACGACGGGCCGGAGCACTCGCCGCCAGTCCTGCAGCTCTCGGGTCCGCCGCGCGAGGACGTCGGCCGCGTAGACGAGCAGCGCGAGCTTCGCGATCTCCGACGGCTGGATCCGCCACGCGCCGACCCCGAGCCAGCGCCGCGACCCGTAGACCTTGATTCCGACGCCCGGCATGAGCACGACCAGCAGCAGTGCACCCGCGACCACGAGCAGCGGAACGACCAGCCGTCGCCAGACGCGGTAGTCGACTCGGGCCGTGATCGCGAAGGCGACTGCGCCGAGCAGGGTCCAGAGGACCTGGCGCTCGAAGAAGTACCAGGCCGACCCGTAGTTGTCGAGGGACGACACCGACGACGCCGACAGCACCATCACCGCGCCGACCACGTTGAGCACGACGACGGTGGCGAGCAGCAGCACGTAGCCGGACGGGCGCCGGTTCCCGGCCCGGACCCACGCCTTCCGGAGCCCGCCGGCCCGCGCCGGCACGCCGATGGCGGGGCTGCTCATGCCGGCTCCCCGGCGGGGTTGCTCATGCCGGCTCCCCGGCGGCGAGACGCGCGACCTCGTGGGTGAAGTCGTCGCCCCGGGCCGCGTAGCTCGAGTAGCGGTCGAGCGACGCGCACGCCGGCGACAGCAGGACGGCATCTCCCTGCTCGGCGTGGCTCGCGGCGAGGCGCACCGCGGCCTCCATCGAGCCGGCCCGGGCCACCGTCGTCACGCCCTCGAAGGAGGCCTCGACCTCGGCGGCGGCCTCCCCCATCGCGATCACCGCCCGCAGCCGGGGCGCGAGCGTGCGGAGCACCGAGAGGTCGAGATCCTTGTTGCGGCCGCCAGCGATCAGCACCACGTGCTCGAACCCCTCGACCGCGCTCCGGGTCGCGTGGGGATTGGTGGCCTTCGAGTCGTCGTAATAGCGCACCCCACCAGCTTTCCCGACCAGCTGCACGCGGTGGGGGAGCCTGGGGAAGTCGGCCAACGCCTCTCGCACGCCGGGCGTGGTCGCGCCGAGCTCGGTCGCAGCGGCGGCCGCGGCCAGCGCGTTGGCGAGGTCGTGCGGCGCGCGAGCCGGGAGCTCGTCGACCTGGGCCAGCTCCTCGCCTTCCGGCCCGACGAGCTGCCCGCGCGCGACCGTCCAGCCGGCCTCGGTCGCGCCCCGCACCGAGAAGCTCACGAGGCGGGCCGGGGCGTCGCCGGCGAGGCGAGCGACGACCGCGTCGTCGATGTTGGCCACCAGCACGTCCTCACCACGCTGGTTCGCGAAGACACGAGCCTTGGCCTCTTGATACGCCTCGAGCGACCCGTGCCAGTCGAGATGGTCCTCGGCCACGTTGAGCAGCACGGCGACGCGCGGCCGGAACCCGGCTGTGAAGTGCAGCTGGAACGACGACACCTCGGCGACGACGACATCGACGTCGTCGCGCACCGCGTCGAGCAGTGGGCGGCCGATGTTTCCCGCGACGGCGGTCTTCACGCCCGAGGCCCTGAGCATGCCCGCGACGAGGGTCGTCACGGTGGTCTTCCCGTTGGTCCCGGTGACCGCGACGATCGGTGTGCTCGCGAGCTCGGCCGCGAGGTCGATCTCGCTGCGCACCGGCACTGCGGCGCGCCCCGCCGTAGCAAGAAGGGGGTGACGCAGTGGCACGCCCGGGCTCGGCACGACCAGGTCGGCCCCAGCGACGAGGGCAGCCACGTCCGCGTCTCCGGGTGCCTCGACAACCGTCGCGCCGAGCGCAGCTACCTGCCGCGCCCGATCACGATGACCGGCGCTGCCGGGATCGTCCTCGACAACGGTGACCGTGGCACCGGACGCGAGCGCGTGGCGTCCCCCCGCCTCGCCGGTCGCACCGAGCCCGGCCACGAGCACCCGGCGACCAGGTGCCAGTCCCGATCCGGTCAATCGAGCACCCCCGGGATGTTGATGAAGTCGGCGTAGAAGAGCCCGAGGCCGAGCGCTACGCAGATCCCGGCGAAGAGCCAGAAGCGCACGATGACCGTGAACTCGGGCCAGCCGCCCACCTCGAAGTGGTGGTGGATCGGGGCCATGCGGAGGATCCGCCGGTGGAACCAACGGAAGGAGACCACCTGCGCGATCACGCTCAGGGTCTCGAGCACGTAGAGCCCGCCAAGGATGGGCAGGAGCAGGTGCGTGTTGGTGAGCAACGCGAGGCCGGCCATGGCGCCACCGAGCGCGAGCGAGCCGGTGTCGCCCATGAACACGCGCGCCGGCGCCGCGTTCCACCAGAGGAAGCCCGCGCACGCACCCATGAGCGCACCCGACACGACCGCGACGTCGAGCGCGCCGGCCGCGAGCACGCCGTACACGTGCGGGTGCCGGAACTGCCAGAAGCCGACGATCACGAACGCCGCGAAGACGAGCGTCGCCGAGCCGGCCGCGAGCCCGTCGAGGCCGTCGGCCAGGTTCATGCCGTTGGACGCGGCCATGATGACGACGACGGCCCAGATCCCCCAGCCCCACATGCCCAGATCGAGGTCGAGCCGGCGGGTGAACGAGAGATGGGTCGACACCTCCACGTACTTCAGGGCGAGCAGCGCGAACCCGCTCGCCACGAGCAGCTGGCCGCCGGTCTTGCCGCGCTTGCGCAGGCCGAGGTTCCGGCCCTTGCGCACACCGAGGTAGTCGTCGACGAAGCCGACCGCGGCGAGGCCGAGCACGAGCGCCATCAAGGTGACCCCGGTGGTCGCGAACTTGACCTGCTCGGTGCGCACGTGGGCCACGAGGTAACCGGCCGCCATGCTGCCGACGATGGCGATGCCCCCCATCGTCGGTGTGCCCGCCTTCGTCGTGTGCGGGTGCGCGATCGGGCCGTCGTCGCGGATCTGCTGCCCGATGCCACGCGCCCGGAGGACGCGGATGAGCAACGGGGTCCCGAGCACGCTCACGACGAACGCGGTTGCCGTGGCCATGAGCAGTGCGATCACCGGGCATCCGCCCTGCGCCCGTCGGCCGCGCCCTCGACCAGTGCGGCGGCGACCGCTTCGAGCCCGACGGCACGGCTCGCCTTCACCAGCACCGCGTCACCCGGCGCCACCAGCTCCACGACGGCCGCGAGCGCGGCGGCCGCGTCGGCGACCTCGATCACCGTCGCGCCGGCGGCCCGGGCTCCGGCCGCCATCGCCGCTGGACCGGTGCCGATCGAGCCGCTCACCACGATCGCGTCGCAGCCCGCCCCGGCCGCGAGCTCGCCGGCCTCGGCGTGCGCGGCCTCCGCGTGCACGCCCAACTCGAGCATCGCCCCGAGCACCGCCACCCGCCGCCCCGGTGGGCGGAGGCGTGCGAACGCCCGCAGGGCGGCGGCCATCGAGGTGGGGCTGGCGGTGTAGGCGTCGTTGAGCACGGTGACGCCGGCGGGCGGGTGCTCGAGGGGCATCCGCCACGCCGCGCCGGTGGCGGCGGCGAGCCCCTGGCAGGCGTCGTCGAACGGGACGCCGAGGTGCACGGCCGCGGACACGGCCATCCCCGCGTTCAGCGCCTGGTGCTCGCCACGCACGGCGAGTCGTGCCTCTGCAGCTCCCCACGGCGACTCGATGCGGAACCGGGGCCGGAGCTCGTCGTCGAGCTGCACGGCGACGATGCGGACGTCGGTACCCGGCGCCCGGCCGATCCCGACCCGCACAACGGGCGCGGCCGACCGGGCCGCGAGCTCCGGCGTGAGGTCATCGTCGGCCGCGAGCACCGCGAGCCCCTCGGGCGGGAGGGCCTCGAGGAGCTCGCCCTTCACGTCGGCGATGCCGGCGCGGCCGCGCAGATGCTCGGCGTGTGCGAGCCCAACGTGGGTGACGACGCCGACCTGGGGCTCGGCAACCGCGCAGAGCTCGGCAATGTTGCCCGCAAACCGGGCCCCCATCTCGGCCACGATCACCTCGGTGCGGGTCGGCGCGCCGAGGAGGGTGAGGGGAACACCCGACTCGTTGTTGTACGAGCCCGGGCTGGCGTGCACGGCGAGGCGCGTCGCCAGCGCAGCCGCGGCGAGATCCTTCGTCGACGTCTTGCCCGCCGAGCCGGTGATGCCGACCACGGCCGCGCCCGCGAGCCGCTGCCGGGCAGCGCGACCGAGGTCGGCGAGCGCCGCGGCCACGTCTTCGACCACCACGAGCGGGCCGGGCGGTCCCCCCGCGGTAACCCGCTCCACCAGCGCGGCCGCAGCGCCGCGCTCGAATGCGTGACCCACGAAGTCGTGGCCGTCGCGCACGTCACGGAGCGCGACGAAGCACGCGCCGCGCTCGAGGGTACGCGAGTCGATCGCGAACGACGCAACGACGATGGCACCGTCGGCCGTGAGCAGGTCCCCGCCCGTGGCCGCCGCGATCTCGGTCAGTGTCAGGTCCACGCCAGCGCCTCCAGCTCCTCGCGCGCCACCGTGCGATCGTCGAAAGGTTCCGTCCGGACACCGATGGTCTGTCCGGTCTCGTGGCCCTTCCCCGCGAGCACGACGACGTCGCCCACCTTCGCCTCCGCGAGCGCGAGGCGGATCGCTCGGCGCCGGTCGAGCTCCACCGTGGAGCGCGCGTGAGCGTCGCGCAGGCCGGGTAGCACAGCGTCGGCGATCGCGGCCGGGTCTTCGGAGCGCGAGTTGTCGGAGGTGAGCACCACGAGGTCGGCTCCCGAGCCCGCGGCCCTCCCCATGAGGGGACGCTTCTCGCGGTCGCGGTCGCCACCGCACCCGAAGACGACGACGACACGGTGCGCTCCCGCCAACGAGCGGGCGGCGTCGAGCACGCGCTCCAGCGCGTCGGGAGTGTGGGCGTAGTCGACGAGCACGGCGAAAGGTTGCCCCGCATCGACCGGCTCGAGCCGCCCCGGGACGACCACCGGGGCCGACAACCCGGCGACGACGGCATCGAAGGGCAGCCCGGCCGACAGCGCGGTGGCCGCGGCCGCCAGCGCGTTGGTCACGTTGAACCGCGCGACGAGCGGACTGCGCACAGTCGCTCGCCTCCCGGTTCGCGCATCGACGAGGACGAAGCCGGTGCCGGCCGCCGTGAGCTCGAGCGCCTCGCCACGCACGTCGGCCGTGGGATCGTCGATCGCGAACGTCCGCACGGGCAGCAAGGCGGCGGCGCGGCGGGCGAGGCGGACACCGTACGGATCGTCGAGAGCAACCACGGCGGCTGCCGTATGTGCAGGGTCGAACAGGCGCGCCTTCGCCTCGAAGTACGCGTCGAGCGTCTCGTGGTAGTCGAGGTGCTCGTGCGACAGGTTCGTGAAGCAGGCGGCGGCGAACCAGGTACCGTCGACCCGGAACTGGTCGAGCGCGTGCGAGGACACCTCCATCGCGACGACACCCACGCCGGCGTCGCGCATCCGCGCGAGCAGCGCCTGCAGCTCGGGAGCCTCGGGCGTGGTGCGTTCGGCGTCGACGGGCTCGCCCGCGATCCGGGCGCCGACGGTGCCGATCACACCGGCCCGCTCCCCCGCCGCGACCGCGATGGCTTCGAGCAGGTAGGTGGTGGTGGTCTTCCCGTTGGTGCCGGTCACACCGAGGACATGCATCGCGCGCGACGGATCCCGCTCGAAGCCGGCGGCGATGGGACCGATCGCGCGGCGGACGCTCGCCACCCGCGCCTGCGGCACCGCGAGCGGCAGTCGCCGCTCGACGAGGAGCGCGACCGCGCCCGCCGCGACCGCTTCGGCGGCGTGATCGTGACCGTCGGACCCAGCGCCCGGGATGCAGCAGAAGCACGCGCCCGGGCCGGTCCGGCGGCTGTCGTGGGTGACGGCGGCGATCTCGACGTGCAGGTCCCCCACGCGCTCCAGCACATCGGTGTCGCCGAGGAGGTCGTGCAGCTGCACGCGCGTCCTATCCGCTCGGTGACGCTGTGGTCTTCAGGCTACCGGGCGGCTTGGCCGTACCGCCGCTCGCGGGGCGGGGAGCCGAAGGTGCACTGGCGGTGGTGGTGGGTGGCGTCGCTCCTTGCCCCGCGGGGGGCAGCGCCCCGCCCGCCGACAGGGCCCCACCCGCAGGCAGAGTGGGCGGGATGCGCTCGAGGCGGAGGGCGTACTGCATGATGCGCGCGAACACCGGCGCCGCGACGCGGCCACCGAAGATCTCGCCGCCGGGCTCGTCGAGCACCACGATCGCCGCGAGCCGGGGCGACTCCGCCGGGACGAAGCCGGCGAACGACGCGACGTACTTGTAGGGCGGTGTGTCGTAGGGCGGCTTGCGCGCGGTGCCGGTCTTCCCCGCGACGCTGTAGCCCGGGATGGAAGCCTCGGTGCCGGTGCCGCCCTTGACCACCTCGGTCATCATGCTGATCATCGCGGCCGCCGTTGCCTCCGACACCACCCGAACCGGGCGCCCGAGCGGTTCCGACCGCCGGACGCCGTGCGCGTCCACCGTCGCGTCGACGAGGCGCGGGGCCCGCGACACACCGCCGTTGGCAAGGGTGACGAACACGTCGAGCATCTGCATCGCCGTCACCGCGAGGCCGTTGCCGATCGGGACCGTCGCCATGCTGGTGGCCGAGTACTGCGAGGGCGAGAGCAGCAGGCCGGCGGCCTCGCCCGGGAAGCCGACGGCGGTCCGCCGGCCGAGCCCGAAGGCGCGCAGCGTCGCGTCGAGCCGGTCCTTTCCGACCTGGCGTCCGATGAGGATGGCGCCGACGTTGGACGACTGTCGGAGGATGTCGGCCACCGTCCAGCTCGAGACCGGATGCGGATCGTGGTCGTCGAACGCGTGGCCGCTGATCTCGATCGTGTCGGGGACCGAGAACACGGTGGTCGGCGACACCAGGCCGGCCTCGAGCGCGCTGGCCACCGTGAGCACCTTGTTCGTGGAGCCGGGCTCGTACACGTCGGTCAGGGGACGGTTGCGCTCGGTGGGTGCGGCCGGGTGGGCAGGGTTCCCCCCGTCGCCGCCGTCGACGCTCGCCATCGCGAGCACGTCGCCGTTGTTCACGTCGACGACGATCGCCGTGCCGCCCTTCGCGCTCTGCGATGTGACCTCGTCGGTGAGCGCCTGCTCCACCTCGTACTGGAGCGACTGGTCGACCGTGAGGACGAGGTCGCGGCCGCGCTCGGCCGGGCGAAGGCTGCGCTGCCCGCTCGGGATCTCGCGGCCTCGCGGATCGCGCTCGAGCACGACACGGCCCGCGCGGCCCGTGAGGGCTCGATCGGACGCGGACTCGAGCCCGCCGAGCCCGTTGTCGTCGGTCCCCACGAAGCCGATGACGGGGCCGGCGAGGCCGCCGGCCGGGTAGTAGCGCTTCGACTCGGGCAGGAACCCGACCTCGGGGAGGCCGAGGGCCTTCACCCGCCGGACCGTCGCATCGTCCACCGTGCGCGCCAGGTAGACGAACGCGCGGTCGCGCTGGGCGAGCCGCGCTCGCAGCGTCGCGGCGTCGACGCCGAGGACGGGTGCCAGCTTCGCGGCGTCGGCATCGGGGTCGCGCACCACCCGCGGGTCCGCCATCACGGTCTGCTCGGGGACCGACACCGCGAGATCGGCCCCGTTGCGGTCGAAGATGCTTCCCCGCTCGGCCGCGAGTTGAAGCGTCGCGACGCGCTGGTCGAGCCCGAGCCGCGCGTAGCGCCGCGCGCCGACAGCTTGCAGGTCTACGAGCCGGGCCGCGATGCCGGCGAACGCGAGCGCCATGACCACGAGGAGGGCGATGAGACGGCGACGAGACGTCGGCGAGACGCGGCTCCCCGTCGCGCCGACTGCTGCACGGGGACGGCGGGATGGTTGCGCGGCTCGCTGGGGCCGGGCCGGAGGCGCGGCGCGGCGCCGGGCGCCTAACGGGCCGGGTGGGGCTTCGCGCTTGCGGCGGGTCGAAGGGGTCGCGGTGGATCGGGCGGTCGCGACTCGGGGTGCGTTCCGGGCCCGAGGCGCCGGCGCCGGGCGGGAGGTCGGTCGGGGATCACGGCTGGGCGGCAAGGTGGGGCTTCACCTTCCCCCATTGCTGGGCCAGGGTCGACGAGGTCACGTCGGGCCCCGGCCCTCCTGTGGCCGCCGGTGCCTGGCCTCCTTCCGGGGGCGGCTGGGGGACGTAGCGCACGGTGGGAGCGGGGACCATCCCGAGCTCCTGCGCGCGCTTCACGATCTGCTGTGGTGCGGCCCGGCTCGCGACCAGGAGCCGGGCCTGCTCGTAGCGCTGCTGGGCGGTGGCGGTGCGCTTGCCCAGCCGGTCGAGCTCGAACTGGCTCTGCGCGAGCAGCACGTGGAACGCCACCGCGCTGAAGACGCTCAGCACCGAGACGACCGCCCCCAGCGAGGCGACCCGACGGACCCGCCGCTGGTGCAGCTGGCTGTCGCGGTCGACGACCTGGAGGTGGCGCGGCGTTCGGCCAGCGGGCGCGCGCTCTGCATGACGCGGCGCGCGGCGAGAGACGGTGGCGCGCGGCGCGCGGACCGCGGCCGTGCTCACGGAAGCTTCTCGACGGCGCGCAGGCGAGCGCTCTCGGCTCGCGGGTTGGCCAGGACCTCGGCATCGCTGGGCCGGAGGGGCTTGCGCGTGAGGAGCCGCACGACCGGGCGCTGCTCCACCACCGGGCGGGGAAGTCGCGACGGGACGTACGCCTCGCCCGGCCCGGTGCCCGACAGCTCGGCGAAGCGCTGCTTCACGAGACGGTCCTCGAGGGAGTGGTACGCGAGCACCAGCGCGCGCCCGCCGGGCGCGAGGAGATGCACCGACTCATCGAGACCCGCGGCCAGGTTGGGCAGCTCCCGGTTCACCTCCATGCGGATGGCCTGGAACGTCCGGCGGGCCGGGTGCCCGCCCCGCCGACGCGCCGGCGCGGGGATCGCCTCCTTGATCGCGTCCACCAGCTCTCCTGTGGTGCGCAGCGGGCGGATGGCGATGATGCGGCGGGCGATGCGGGCCGCAAAGCGCTCCTCGCCGTTCGCGGCGATGAGGTTGGTGAGGTCGGCCTCGGGATACTCGTTGACGACCTGCGCGGCGGTGAGCTCCTGCGAGCTGTCCATGCGCATGTCGAGCGGTGCATCCGACCAGTAGGAGAACCCACGCTCGGGCCGGTCGAGCTGCGGGCTGCTCACGCCCAGGTCGAACAGTGTCCCCACGATGTCCCCCTCGCTCAGTCCACTCGCTCTCACGATCTCGCCGAGGTGCTCGAAGCCCCCCGACTCCACCCGGGCCCGCTCGCCGAACTCGGCGAGCGCCTCCCGGGCCGCGGCCACGGCCACCGGGTCGCGGTCGATGCCGAGGACGCGCACGTCGGCGCGGGCCTCGAGCAGGAGACGGGCGTGCCCGCCTCCCCCGACCGTCCCGTCGACGACCGTCCCCGGCGGGACCGGAGTGAGGAGCTCGACCACCTCCCGGCTCATGACCGGACGGTGCACGAACGCCGCACCCAACGTCGCCACCCCCCTGCGTGTCTCCAGCGCCATGCGTCGTCCCCGGCCCCGGTTGGCTCCCGGGCCCTGCCTCTTGGCTCTCGCTTGCTTCCTCCTGCTTCCTCCTGCTGTCCAGCTCGCCGGCTCTGCTCTGCGATCAGCGCAGCTAGATGATCCCGATGTCCTCGAGGCCCTCGGCCGACGCGATGTCGGTTTGGCCCCGCTCGTCCTGGTCACGCCAGCGGCGGCTGTCCCAGATCTCGATGCGCCGGTCGATGCCGACGACGATCACGTCGCGCTCGAGGCCGGCGAACTCGCGGAGGTTCTGCGGGATGGCGACCCGGCCCTGCTTGTCGGGGGCGACGGGCTTGGCCCCGGCGAAGAACGAGCGCGCCGCGCGGCGCTCCTTCTCTCCTCGACGGGCTGTCTCCCGGATCCGCTCCGCCATCGCCTCGAACTCCTCCCGGCCGTACACGGAGAGGCAGCCGTCGAGCCCCTTGGCGATCACGGCACCGCCGGCCAGCGGAGCCCGGAACTCAGCGGGCAGGATCACCCGCCCCTTCGTGTCCAGGGAGTGCTGGTACTCCCCGAGGAACATCCGGACCCCTCGCTCGCCGTCGTGCCGCCCCACCGGGCCGGCTCTGGACTCCCCTTCCCACCACTTGGTGCCACCCTACGCCACTCATCTCCACCCGTCAACACCCTTCCTCCCCCGGCGCGGGACGCCGCGCGAGGCGGTCGCGAGGTGAGAAAGGAGGGCAGCGGAGGGCGGCGGAGGCCAGCCGATACGGGGCTGGCGGCCCGGGCCGAGCGACGATCAGGCGGGGACGGCGGCGGAGCTGGCCCGGAGGCCGGGGCGGGCCCGAGGGCTGCGGCCGGACGGGAGATACGGCTCCCAGCTCGGGTCGATCGAGCCGGCCGTGGCCACGACCCAGAGCGTGGCGTGCGGGGCGATCGGGATGCGCCGGAGGGAGAGCTCGGTCTCGGAGAGGAGCCGGTCCTCCTTGCGGGCGTTGCAGGCGCGGCACGACGCCACGACGTTCTCCCAGGAGTGCTCGCCGCCCCGCGACCGTGGCACGACGTGATCGATGTTCTCGGCGGCATGGCCGCAGTACTGGCACCGGTGGCTGTCGCGGGCGAACACCGCGCGGCGCGACAGCGGCACCCGTGAGCGGAACGGCACCCGTACGTAGTGCACGAGCCGGATGACGTTCGGGACCGGGATGCTCAGGCGCTCCGAGCGAATCTCCGCACCGTTACGCGAGACGACCTCGGCCTTCTCCTTCAGCACGAGGACGACTGCTCTGCGCACCGGCACGACGCAGAGCGGCTCGAAGCTGGCGTTGAGCAGCAGTGCTCTCCCCAAGCGTTCGAGACCTCCTCTACCGGCTCTACCGGATGCTGGCGCTACCGACACGTCCACCAGCACGCGGCGCGGCCGGCACGCCGGCTCGACCGTGTCGGCTCGACCAGCACGCCGGCTCGACCGGCACCACCGGCTCCGTGGCGGCAGCGAGAGTCTAGGTGATCCGGTCGCGCTCGCTGCGGGCCGGGATCCCCGGCCCGCCTACGCTCGCCGCTCCGCCACACCGGTCGCCCGGCACCACTCGAGGTACTCGACGAGGTCGAGGGGGTCGGGACTCCCGCGGGGGCCGTACTGGGTCTCGAACCGGAACCGGAGGTAGTCGGCGTCGGGGATCGGGAGGAAGGGTGCCCGGCGCCACCAGCGCGAGCGGGCCAGGCGCCCGGCCTGTGTCACCGCGGTGGGCCACAGGCGGGGCCGGGCCAGTACGAGGCTCCCCGCTCGCAGCCAGAAGCCCGCCCCGGGCGCGGGAGGCCGGGCGCGACTTCGATCGTCGGCTCGGGTGTCCACCCGGTCGTCCACTCGTCCATCGTCCACGCGCGGGAAGGTAGCGCCCGACCGGGGGACGCGTCTGCTCGCGTACACTGCGCCTTCCGCACCCCTGGATGGTGAGGCCGTGGCCCAACCGGCCGAAGCGCGCAGCGATCACGTCGAGGAGCTCGTACGGCGGCTCATGGCCAACGTCGAGCACGTGATCCGCGGCAAGCACCAAGCGGTGCGGCTGTCGCTCGTCTGCCTGCTGGCGGAAGGCCACCTCCTCATCGAGGACGTGCCCGGTGTCGGCAAGACCTCCCTCGCCAAGGCGATCGCCCGCTCGATCGGGGGCAGCTGGCGGCGCGTGCAGTTCACCCCCGATCTCCTCCCCTCCGACGTCACCGGCGTGTCGGTGTGGAACCGTGCGACGAGCGGCTTCGAGTTCCGGCCCGGCGGCGTGTTCGCCCACGTCGTGCTGGCCGACGAGATCAACCGCGCCTCGCCCAAGACGCAGTCGGCCCTGCTCGAGGCGATGGAGGAGCGCCAGGTCACCGTCGACAGCATGACGCATCCGTTGGCTGCGCCGTTCATGGTGATCGCGACCCAGAACCCCATCGAGCTCGAGGGCACGTATCCGCTGCCCGAGGCGCAGCTCGACCGATTCCTCATGCGCATGCGCATGGGCTACCCCGACCGGGCCACCGAGGTCGCCATCCTCGAGTCGCAGGGCAGCCACGTCGCGGTAGAGGAGCTCGAGCCGGTGGTGCACGCCGCCGACGTGGTCGCGGCCGCGGAGCAGGTCACCCGGGTCCACGTGGCCGGCACGCTGCGCGATTACGTGGTCGCGCTGGCCGACGCGTCGCGCCGTCACCGCGATCTCGAGCTCGGCGTGAGCCCCCGTGGAGCGCTCGCGCTCCAGCGCGCCGCGCGTGCTCTCGCGGCCAGCCTGGGTCGCGACTACGTCGTCGCCGACGATCTCAAGCTCCTCGCCCCGTCGGTGCTCGGCCACCGGCTGCTCCTCACCGCCGACGCGCGGCTGCGGGGCGTCACACCCGACGACGTCGTGGCCTCCATGCTGGCCGCGGTGCCCATCGCGGGACCCGAGTAGCCGGCCGCGATGCCAGGCGGACCGGGGCCGGGCGGACCGGGGCGCAGGCGCTCGTTCCAGCCCACGGGGCGAGGCGGGTCGCTGCTCGGCGCGTGTACCGGTCTGTTCGTCGCCGGGCGTCTCCTCGGCTCGCCCGAGCTGTGCGTGCTCGCCGTCGCCGGCATCGCGCTCGTCGCGCTCGCGGCGGTGTGGGTCGCGCGCCAGCATCCGAAGCTCTCGGCCACCCGCGACATCCAGCCCGCCCGCCTGCGCGTCGGTGCCGACGGGCGCGTCGACCTCGTGGTCGGCAACCATGCATCGCGGGCCGCACCGCTGGTCGCGGTGACCGACATCGTCGGCGACGGCCGGCGCGCGGCCCGCTTCCTCCTCCCGCCGCTCCTCCCCGGACAGGTGGCGCGCGCTGCGTACCGCATCCCGACCTCACGGCGCGGGCGCCATCGGATCGGGCCGCTCGGCCTCGCGCTCGCCGACCCGTTCGGGCTCGTGCAACGCACCTCGACGATCGGCACAGTCGACCACGTCGTTGTGTGCCCGCGCGTCCACGACATCCTGCCGCCACCCGACGTGGCCGGCCTGCGCGCCGGTATCGCGGAGGCGCTGCGCACGCACGCGCCCGCGCCCGACGGCGACGAGTTCCTCGCGCTGCGCGACTACGAGGTCGGCGACGACCTGCGCAAGGTTCACTGGCGCTCGACCGCACGCACCGGTGAGCTCGTGGTCCGCCAGAACGAGGCCCGGCGCGAGCCGCGCACGCGCATCCTCGTCGACACGCGGACCCGCGTCCACGACGAAGCGTCGTTCGAGGTCGCGGTGGAGGCCACGGCGTCGATCGTCTTCCGGCTCGCGCGCTCCGGTCGCGAGCTGGAGCTGCTGACCGCCACGGGCGAGTCGCTGGGTCGGAGGGGACCCGGACGCGAGGCCCTCCTCATGGACCGACTCGCGGTCCTCGAGCCGGGCGGGCCCGATCGGTTCCTCGCGACGGCATCAGCGCTCCGCACCGCCTCCCGCGAGGCGCTGCTCGTCGTCGTCACCGGCGCGCTCGGTACCGCCGAGGCGACCGCCCTTGCCGGCCTCGGCTTCCCCGCGGGTCCGCTCGTGGTCGTCGCGACCCGGCCCGCCGGCGCAGTCGTCGCCCGCATCGACGACGCGAGACGGGCGCCGGCCGTGCTGGTCGACGCGTCGCGCGCCCCGTTCTCGACCGCGTGGGACGAGGCCATGATGAGGTGGCGGCGTGAGCGCGACGCCGACCGCGGCCGGCGCGCGCGACACAGGCTCGGCGTGGTCGAGGGGACGCGACCATGACCCCTCGGCGCTCGCCGCTCCCGCTGCTCGTCGCGGCCGCGCTGGCCGCGCTGACGGCGGCGGCGGCGCTGGGCTTCGGTCGGATCTTTCGCGACGGCTCGTTCGCGCTCCCGCTGCTCGGCGTGGCCGTGATCGTGCACGCTCTCGGCGCAGTTGCCCGGCGCCGGCGCTGGGGGTTCCCGACGCGCCTCGGCACCTTCACGGCCGCGCTGGCCCTGTACGCGGCCTGGGTCACCGCCCCGGACACCACCCTGTTCGGCATTCCCGGCCCGGCCACCGTCGACGCGTTCGCGACCCTGGCATCCGACGGCTGGACCGTTCTGCGGACCGGCGTGGCCCCGGTCGCGGTGACCGACGGCGTGATTCTCCTCCTCGTCGCCCTCGTATGGGCCGCGGCTGTGGTCGCCGACGAGCTCGCGTTCCAGCGCGACGCCGCCCTCGGCGCGGTGGCGCCGGGCCTGATGCTGTTCGTCGTGGCATCGACGCTCGGGACCTCACGCCATCGTTGGCAGACGACCGTCGTCTTCGGAGCCGCGGCCGCGCTGTTCCTGCTGCTCCAGCACCAGGCGGTGCTCGAGCAGCGGCGAGCATGGTTCACCGGCCGGAAGCTGCCCCGGCGATCCGGGCAGCTCGGTGTGGGCGCGACGCTGGCCGCATCGGCGCTGGTGACCGGGCTCGTCGTCGCCCCCGCGCTCCCGGGCGCGAGTACGGGGGCCCTGCTCGACCTCGAGCAGACCGGCGGCGGGCACACCGCGGCGACGGGCGAGTACACGAGCAAGCTCAACCCGCTGGTCGACATCAAGAGCCGTCTCACCAACCGTCCGAACGACGAGCTGTTCACCGTCGCCGCCCCCATGCGCCTCCATTGGCGGATCGTCGCGCTCGACCGGTTCGACGGGAGCCAGTGGACGCTCAGGGGCAACGGGCAAGAGGCCCGCGACGCGCTCCGGCATCTCGCGGGACGGCACGTCCCACAGGACTTCGCCATCGGGCCGCTCGGTGAGCGATGGCTGCCGACGGCGTACGAGCCGGTCGAGGTCAAGGGCCTCGACGGGGTCCAGGCCGTCGCCGACTCGGCGACGCTGGTGGCCGCGCAGCCGTCGATCGCCGGCCTGCACTACAAGGTCGAGTCGGTGATCCCCCCCGATGCGCCGACGCCCGCGCAAGTCGCGGGCACCGAGGGCCGGTTCCCCGGCGACGTCGACATCACGAAGGAGACAAGGCTCCCCGGCGACTTCCCGGCCTCGGTCCGCCAGCAGGCGCAGACGATCACGGCGGGGCAGGCGACCCGCTACGACAGGGCGCGCTCGCTCGAGCGCTTCTTCACCGACGGATCGTTCGAGTACGACCTCGACGTGCCCGAGGGCACCGGCAACGACGCCCTGGTCGACTTCCTGCAGACGAGGCACGGCTTCTGCGAGCAGTTCGCCGGAGCGTACGCGGCCATGGCCCGAGCCGTCGGGCTGCCGACGCGCGTCGCAGTGGGCTTCAGCGCCGGGAGCTACGACGAGGAACATCATGTGTTCCGCGTGAGCGGCCGCCACGCGCATGCTTGGCCCGAGGTCCTCCTCCCGGGCCTGGGGTGGACCAGCTTCGAGCCGACACCGGTCAGCGACCGGCCCGGCGCGGCCGACCCGCTCGGCACCGGCGGCCCACCCGCGGGGTCTGCTACCCCGGCGCCGGGCGTGCCCGGTCCCACGGACGCACCGGTGAGTGCGCCGTCGAACACCGCGGCCCCGACACCGGTGACCGCGCCGCCCACCCTGGCCGGCGCCCGCATCTCGGTACGGGTCCCCGCGGGCCACGCGTCGGGCGGGCTCGGCCCGGTGGGCGTGCTCGCCGTAGCGGTGTTCGCCGCCGGCTTGATCGCCGGAGGCTACGCGCTCGGAATCGTGCGGCTGAAGGCACGGCGCCGCCGGCGCCGCCGCGACGCGCCGGATCCGCGTGCCGTGGTGCTCGGCGCCTGGGCCGAGGCACTCGACCGGCTCGACGAGGTCGGCGTCCCGCGGCGCCCGGCCCTCACTCCGCTCGAGCTGGCCGCTGCCGCGTCTCGGCACGGCGCGCCGGTAGCCGCGGCCCGGCCGCTCATGGAGCTGGCCCGCGCGTACAGCGCGGCCGCCTGGGCGCCGTCGTCGCCCGGTCCCCTCGAGGCGGACGCCGCGTGGCGCCACGTCGATGATCTCCGGCGCACACTGCACGACGCGGCACCCTGGCCCCGCCGCCTCCGCCGTTCTCTCGACTCCACCTCACTCCGCAGCTAGCGGGACGCCGAGCGGCCGCGAGCGGCCGCCGCGTGAGCCGTCCGGCCGGCTACGGCCCCTCGACGTCGCGCAGACCGGCGACGAACTGGCGGCGCTCGACGTCGAAGGCGCGCACCTCGGCCTCCACCTCCTCGGCGAACCGATCGATCGCGACGAACAAGGCGAGCTGGCCATGGCGCAGCGCGTCGAGGATCTGGCCGTCGTCGCGACAGGCCCAGACCGAGTCGCCGTCGGTCACCAGACGGAGCCCGGCCACGTCCTCGCCCGACTCCACGAGGAACCCGAGGGCCCGGCGGATTCGGGTGAGGGGCAGCCCGGCGTCGAGCAACGAGCGGACGATGCGAAGAGCGACGAGGTCGCGGAAGGAGTACGCGCGCGCGCCGCCCGCGCCTGCGGCGGGCATGACCAGGCCGATCCGCTCCCAGTAGGCGAGCTGGGAGCGGGAGCAGCCCGTCAATCGCGCGGCCTGCGGGCCGGTGTACTGCACGTGCAGGCGCGCGTCAGGACGGGTCGTCGCGGCGCCAGCGCTCGCGCCACCGACGGCCGGTGTCACCGAAGATGCCCTTGAGCGCACCGCCCCGCAGCGAGCTGGTGAGGCTCTCGAAGCCGGCCCGTCCGAGCTTGCGCACGTTGCGCTCGATCACGAGCAGACACGCCAGCATGACGAGGAAGCCGACGATGCCCAGCGCGAGCACGTTCGTGAACGTGAAGAGCAGCAGGACCAGCCCGGCGAGGAACCCCGCCACGGCCCACTTGATGGCGCGTGCGGCATGGCGATAGAGGGTGGTCTCCGAGACCTGTTGGACGAGCGCGGGATCGGTCGCGCTGAGGTTGGCCTCGATCTCGCTCAGGATGCGTTGCTCGTCTTCGGAGAGCGGCATCGCTCACTTCCAGCCGGCGACTCGGTGGACGGCGCCATTCTCGCGCACGTCGCGGGGGCTCTCAACGCGCCGGCCGAGCCTCCGGCGCGCACTCGGGCGCCCTCAGCGGTCGGCCGCCCTCGGCGGCCGACCGGTACCCCAGGTCGACCAGCCGGTGCGCGGCCAACGCCACCTCGACGTCGGGAGCGCCCCGGCCGGTGCCATCGGCACCCAGCGCGTCCAGGAACGACCGAGCCTGCTCGGCGTAGGGCCCGAGCGCCCTCGACACCACCTCGGGCGTGGTGAAGCGCTCGAGCCAGGGCGGCGGCAGGCCGGCGACGACGTCCTCTCCGTCGCGGGTCACGACGTGGAGCGGCCCGAGGTAGTCGTCGTCGGTCCACAGGAAGGCACGCTCGCAGAAGACCTCGAGGCGCCGCGACGTCGGCCGGGAGGTCACCTGGTGCCACACGCTCACCAGTGACGCGACGTGCCCGCCGGCGTACGAGAGGGTCATGGCGGCGGTGTCGTCGATGCCCGGGTAGCCGAAGACAGACGCGGTCCTGGCCGAGACCATCTCCGGATCGCCGAAGAGGAAGCGGAGGATGTCGACGTCGTGGATCGAGTGCTCGAGGAGCGTGCCGCCGCCGGCCCGCGACACGTCGCTCCTCCACGTCGACTCGTACATGCCCTGGATGGGGAAGTACTGGTCGTCGCGGAGCACGGCTGCGAGCGGCCGGCCGTGGCGGCCCGAGACGACCGCCTCGGCCATGGCCCGGAACACCGGCGATTGCCGGAGCACCAGCCCCACTTGGTGCGGAACCGTGCGGAGCGCCACCGCCACCTGCTCGCACTCGGCCAACGTCGGAGCCAGGGGCTTCTCGCAGAACACCGGGAGACCGACCGCAGCTGCTGCCTCGACGACCTCGCGGTGCCCGCCCGTCCACGTGCACACCCAGACGACGTCGACCGCGCGGAGCAACGTGTCGAGGTCGGGAGCGACGTGCGCGCCGTGATGGCGGGCGAGCCGGGTAGCCCGGTCGGGGTCCGTGTCGTACATCTCGGTGACGCGCGCCTCCACGACACCGAGGTCGGCCAGCTGTCGTATCGCGAAGGAGTGCGCGGTGCCGATGAGGCCGCACCCCACGAGGCCGATGCCGGTCACGTCATCGCCCGGTCACGTCATCGCCCGGTCACGTCATCGCCCGGTTTCGTCATTCCCGGCCGGCGTCGGGACCCCATGGCGTCCCTCGCCGGCCGACCCGCAGCCCGTCGCGATCGGTGAGCACAGCCGGCCCCACCGCGTCCTCGCCGAAGCGCGCCCGCACCTCGTCGACGGCCTGCTCGAGCGCGCGCCGGTCGGGTGGTGCCTCGTCACGGTCCGAGAGCGGCAGCCGGACCTGCACCGCGCCCGTCTCCTCGAGCTGCTGCGCGGCGACGCCGAGCAGGCGGATCCCGTCACGCAGGTCGACCGAGTCGAGCAGCGCCTTGGCCGCCGCGGTGATCTCGGCCGCGAGATCAGTGGGGGCCGGCCGCGTGCGCGAACGGGTGATCGTGCGGAAGTCGCCATAGCGGACCTTCAGCTGCACGGTACGGGCCACCCGACCGGCGGCCCGGAGCCGGGCCGCCACCCGCTCGCTCATGCGCACGATCTCGCGCTCGAGGTCGGACCGCTCGACCATGTCGACCGCGAACGTCTCCTCGTGCCCGATCGACTTCATCTCCCGCTCGGGCTCGACGCCGCGGTCGTCGCGATTGTGTGCGAGCGCGTGAAGGTACCGACCGTTGGCGCCGCCTAGCGCGCTGACGAGCGCGACCTCGGGAAGCGCGGCGAGGTCGCCGACGGTACGCACGCCGAGCCGGTCCAGGCGCTGCCTCTTGGCCGGTCCGACACCCCAGAGCCGCTCGACAGGGAGCGGGTGCAGGAAGTCGAGCTCGGTTCCCGGCTCCACCACCAGGAGCCCGTCGGGTTTGGCCAGGTCACTGGCCAGCTTGGCGAGCAGCTTGGTGGTGGCCGCGCCCACCGATGCGACCAAGCCGGTTTCGTCGCGCACGCGCCGGCGAACCGCGGCACCGATCTCGGGGCCGGTGCCGTGCGCGCGGCGCGCGCCGACCACATCGAGGAACGCCTCGTCGAGCGCGATCGGCTCGACGAGCGGCGTCACCGATCGCAGGATGGCCATGACCGCCCGGCTCGCCTCGGAGTACGCGTCGAAGCGCGGGCTGAGGAACACCCCGTCCGGGCAGGCGCGGCGGGCCCGGGTCATCGGCATCGCGGAGTGGATGCCGAAGCGGCGGGCCTCGTAGCTCGCCGCCGCAACGACGCCCCGGTTGCCGAGCCCGCCCACGATCACCGGACCCCCCCGGAGCGAGGGGTCGGCGAGCTGCTCGACCGACGCGTAGAACGCGTCGAGGTCGACGTGCAGGAGCGATGGCTCGGCGCGCATCAGCGATCGGTGCCGGGGCGCTCGCTCCGGACCACCTCGAAGTTGTCCAAAGCGGTGCCCCGGACGTCGTAGCGGTAGTCGCGCCGCTCAGACGCTTCCCAGCGGTGTGTCAGCCAGTCGGCGAGCGGCTCGCGCACCCACGCCAGGCAGTTCTCGAGCAGCGCGTGGCAATCGATGTGCGGGACGAAGGCGGCCTCGATCACGATGCCGTCCGGATCCGCGACCTTGAGCTCGCCGTCGAACTCCAGGGCGCGGTACACCTCGCAGCGCATCGACCATCCGAGGTCGACGGCGTCGGCACGCACCTCGTAGAGCGGGCCCTCCCAGCTGCACACGCGGAGGCCGGTCTCCTCCTCCACCTCGCGAGCGAGGCCTTCGAGGAGCGTGGGGTCGCTGTCGTCGATCACGCCGCCCGGCGTGCTCCAGTCGGTGCGGCCGTTGCGGCGGCGGTTCCGGACGAGCAGCAGTCCGTCGGGCCGCTCGAGGACGGCACCGGCGACGACCCAGCGCCGAACCTCTCCTGTCGATTGCCGAACGTTTCCCGGCACGCCGTCAGTGTGTCACCGAGGCGGGCCTCCTCGCCCGCCGGCACCCCAGCCGGTCGCGCACGCCCCACCACGTGACCAGCACCAGCGCCTCGACCACGATCCGGCCTGACATCTTCGAAGTGCCGAGCTCGCGGTCGCGGAATTCGATCGGCACCTCCACGACCCGGCCGCCGTTGCGGTGCACGCGGTACGCCATCTCGACCTGGAAGCCGTATCCGTCGGCTCGGACGGTGTCGAGATCGATGTGCTCGAGCGCCCAGCGCGTGTACGCGCGGTAGCCGGCGGTCGAGTCCTCGACGGGTATCCGCAGCAAGGCTCGCGCGTAGAGGTTGCCGAATCGCGAGATCGCCCGTCGGAGCCACGGCCAGTTCGGGATCCGGCCGCCGGGCACGTAACGCGAGCCGATGGCGAGGTCGCCGCCGGCCGCCACGGCGTCGAGCAGCGATGGGAGCGCGTCCGGGTCGTGTGACAGGTCGGAGTCCATCTCCACGAAGACGTCGTAGCCGCGGGCCAGCCCGATTCGGAAGCCGGCCCGGTACGCGGATCCGAGGCCCGCCTTGGCCGGGCGACGCAGCACCTCGACGTGGCCCAGCTCGGCGCCCAGGGCCTCGGCCCGGTCGGCGGTACCGTCGGGGCTGCCGTCGTCGACCACGAGGATGTCGGCACCGGGAACCGCCCTGCGCAGGCGGCGGAGCACCTCGTCGATGTTCTCGGACTCGTTGTAGGTCGGGAGCACCACGAGCACGCGCATGAGCGTGCGAGCCTATCGGTCCCGCGAAATGCGCCCCGGTACGATCCGGGTGTGGACGGCGACACGACGCCCGACGGCACGGCCGACCGCCCATCCGCGCAGCACCGATCCGACGACGAGCAGCCGTTCCCCGCCCCCGACACCGTCCCGCCGCGGAGCGCGTTCGTGCTCGCCTACGTGGGCATCGTCCTGGCCGGGCTCCTCGGTGGTGCCATCGGCTACGGCCTCGTCGACGTCGGCTGCCGCGGCCACTGCGGCACGGCCCGGGCCTTCGGCGCCCTCGCCGGAGGCTTGGTCGCGGCGGCCGGCGGCGGAGTCGTCGCCGTCCTCGTCCTCCGCGCGATGCACCTGTGGCGCGTCCCTCACGACGAGGACGACGACGCCGGCGGCGAACGTCAGGCGCCGAACGTCAGGCGCCGGAAGCCCTCCGCGTAGCGCACCCCGGCGGCCCGCCCGGCCTCCTCGGCCCGGTCCCGAAGGAACTGGCGGAACCACTCACCCGTCTCGACCAGCTGGCTCGCGTGGCAGAAGAGCGCGTCGATCTTGCGCTCGAGCACGTCGCTGATGTCGACCCAGTAGTTGGGCTCAAGCGTCCCCGAGAGGAAGACGGCCTGCACCTGGTGCACGACAAGGCCCTCGGCGAGCTGCTCCGCGAAGTAGTGGGGGTTCCCGGCCGCCGGCGCGACCGCGTCGAGGGTCGCCCAGCCGGTGACGCGGTGGTCGCGGTGGTTGAAGTACCGATCGCCGAAGAACACCGCGGTGGGGTCGGGGCACAGCACCAGCTCGGGCTTCAGCTCGCGCATATGGCGAACGATCGCACCGCGTAGCTCCTGGTCGTCCGGCAGCTCGCCGTCGCCGTACTCGAGGTGGTGATGGCCGGCGAAGCCCAAGAGTGCTGCCGACTTCGCCGTCTCCTCCACCCGGATCCGCGCCAGCGCGTCGAGGTCGGCGGCGAGGTCACCGGTGCCCTTGTCGCCGCGTGTCGTGATGAGCACGTGCACCTCGGCGCCGTCCTCTGCCCAGCGCGCCAGCGTCCCGCCCGCCGAGATCTCCGGATCGTCGGGGTGCGCGTACACGGCCAGCGCGCTCCGCGGGGTGGGACTCCTCTCCATCACATCGGTACGGTAGCGGCCATGGTCTCCTCGACCCGCCCGATCGGCCGGAACGGCCGCGCCGTTGGCTGCCACGTCTCCGTGGCCGGCGGCTTGCCGCGCGCCGTCGACCAAGCGCTCCGCCGGGGCTGTGACGCGCTGCAGATCTTCCCCTCGAACCCGCGGGGCTGGGCGGTTCCCGATCCCGACCTCGGCGCGGAAGCGGAGCTCGCGGCCCGCGTCTCCGAGCTCGGCTTCCCTCTCTTCCTCCACGCTCCCTACCTGATCAACCTCTCGGCGCCCGACCGCGCGGTGCACGAGCACTCGGTGCACAACCTCGGCTTCGCGCTCGAGCGTGGCGCGCGGCTCGCAGCGGACGGCGTGGTCGTCCACACCGGGAGCGCGAGGGGCAACGCGCGCGAAGTCGCCGTGCGCCGCGCGGCCGGCGCGATCCTCGGCCTCCTCGACCGCGTCGACGGGATCGACCTCGTGATCGAGCTCACGGCGGGGAGCGGCTTCATGATCGCGGGCACGGTGGCCGAGGCCAACGACCTTCTCGAGGCGTGCGAGCACCACCCGCGTGTGCGGATCTGCCTCGATACCTGCCACCTCTACGCTGCCGGCGTCGACTTCACGACCCGGACGGGGCTGCGCCGGCTGCGCGCCGAGCTGCGCGAGCTCGACCCCGAGCGCGTGAGCGTGATCCACGTCAACGACTCGCGCGATCCATTGGGATCGCGCCGCGACCGCCACGCGCGCGTCGGCTCGGGCACCATAGGGCTCGAGCCGTTCCGGGCGTTCCTCCACACCACCGGCCTCCGTCACGTCCCGCTCGTCCTCGAGACCCCGGGAACGATCGACGAGCAGATCCACGACGTCGCGCTCGTCCGTCGACTCTCCGCGCCCGCAAGGCCGTGAACGCCCACGCCTTCCGGGTGAGGGACGCGGCGCCCCGCGGCTTCCGTCAGGTGTTCGTGCACGAAGGCGAGGGCGGCGTGCCGCTCCTCCTCGTGCACGGTTGGCCCGAGACCAAGCGCATCTGGTGGCGCAACGTCGCGGCCCTCGCCGAGGCCGGCTTCGAGGTGATCGTCCCCGACCTGCGTGGCTTCGGCGACTCCGACGTCGGCCCCGACGGCTTCCACGACGTTCCCGCGCACAGCCGCGACCTCCACGCGCTCGTCCACGACGTCCTCGGCCACCGGTCGGTCGTGGTCGCGGGCGGTGACCTCGGCGGGCCCGTCGTCCAGGACCTGTCCCTGCGGTTTCCCGGCTTCGTCGACCGGATGGCACTGTTCAACTCCCCGCTCCCCTACCTGCAGGGCCGCATGGAAGGAATGCGGACGCGCCCGCCGGCCGAGGCGGGCGACTACTTCGTGCGCCAGGGCACCGACGCCGACGCGCTCGTCTCCGAGCTCGCGACTCCCGAGCAGCGCCGGAGGTACGTGGCCGCGTTCTACACCTCGCGCCACTGGTCCCATCCGGGTGGGTTCACACCCGACGCCGTCGACTTCATGACCGAGCCGTTCGCCGACGGCACCAAGCTCCGCGCCGGCTTCGGCGCCTACGAGTCGGTCTTCACGGAGGCGGCACGCAGCGAGCGCGTCGTGATCGGAGGCCGTGAGAACCCGACTCGCACGCTCATCCTCTTCGGGCCGTCCGACCACGTGATCGCTCCCGACTTCGACCGCATGGCGGCGGTGGTGTTCCCCGACCGCGTCGGGCCCTTTCTGCTGCGCGACTGCGGGCACTTCGTGCAGTGGGAGGCGGCCGACGTGCTCAACGGGGCACTCATCGCGTGCTGCGCCGACCTTCTCGTAGCGCGCTAGTGCCGCCGGGCGCCAGTGCGCCAGACTGGCGTCGTGGGCAACGAGACGAGGATCGCGCTGGTCACCGGGGCCAGCCGGGGCATCGGGAAGGCCATCGCGGTCGCGTTGGCCGGCGCCGGCCTCGACGTGGTCGTGACGGCCCGCACCGTCCGGGAGGGGGAGGGCCGCTGGGAGTCGCCCTCGGTCGTCGCCCTGGGCGAGTCCACGGTCGCGCCGGGGAGCCTCGAGACGACGGCACGCGAGATCGAGGCCCTCGGCCGGCGGGCGCTCGTGGTTCCGATGGACCTGCTCGACCGGGCGACCATCGAACACGCGGCGACGACGGTGCTCGCCGAGTGGGGCCGCATCGACGTGCTCGTCAACAACGCGATCTACCAGGGCTCCGGGATGATGGACCGGCTCCTCGACCTTCCCGTCGAGCTCGCCGAGACGATGGTGCTCGCGAACTTCGTGAACCAGCTCTACCTGGTGCAGCTCGTGCTCCCCGGAATGCTCGAGCGCGGCGCGGGCATGGTGCTCGACCTCACGTCGGGGGCCGGCCAGTACGACCCGTTCATGGTCGTCGGCGAAGGCGGCTGGGGCATCGGCTACGGCGCCTCGAAGAGCGCGTGGCACCGGGTGGCGCCGTTCGTGCACGTCGAGCACGGTGCTTCCGGGATCCGGGCCGTCAACGTCGACCCCGGCTTCGTGCTCACGGAGACGGTCCGGCTCTCCGACGCGGGCGCGACCTTCCGCGACCGGCTGCAGGGCGCTCCGCCGGAGGTGATCGGCGCCGCGGTCGCGTGGCTCGTCACCGAGCCCGAGGCCGAGCGTTTCGCCGGCCGCACGGTCGACGCACAGCGGCTGGCCGCGGACCACGCCCTCGTGCCCGGCTGGCCGCCGCCCGACGCGGCGTAGCCGCCGGTCGGGCGCTGGCGGACGGCCCATCGACGCTAGCCTCCTACCAGTCGAGCTCGCCCACCGCGGCGATCGCGCGCTCGACGCCGGAGTCGTCGACATCCTTGTGCGTGACGAAGCGCACGGTGGACGCGTCGATGGTGCCACAACGCACCCCGCGCTCGCCGAGCGCTCCCACGATGCCGACGGGCAACCTCGTCGCCTCACAGCACACGATGTTGGTGCGGACCGTCGCGGGATCGACGCTTCCCGGGAAACGCTCGGCCAGCGTCATCGCGAGCCGGTGCGCGCGGACGTGGTCGTCGGTCAGGCGCTCCACATTGGTCTCGAGCGCAACGACGCCGGCGGCGGCGATGATCCCGGCTTGGTGCATGCCGCCCCCCATCCGGGCCCGCTCGACCCGAGCGGTGTCGATCACGCCTTCCCGGCCGCAGAGCAGCGAGCCCACCGGTGCCGCCAGGCCCTTCGAGAGGCAGAACATGACCGCGTCACAGTCACGCGCCAGCTCGGCCGGTGCCACCCCGAGCGCGATCGAGGCGTTCCAGATGCGCGCGCCGTCGCAATAGAGCGGCAGGTCGTGACGGCGGCATGCCTCCGCGACGGTCGCCACCTCGGCCGGGTCGACGGGGCGCCCGCTCGCGGGCATGTGCGTGTTCTCGATGACGACCAGCGAGATGGGTGGGAGGTGATGGCCCTGCGCGGCGACGGCCGCGTCGACCGCGCCCCCATCGAAGACACCGTCGGGATCGGCAACGGTCCGGAACTGCACACCTGCGTTCCTGGCGCCCCCGGCTCCCTCGTAGCGGTACACGTGCGCGCGCTCGCCGCACAGCACCTCGGTGCCCGGGCGCGCCAGCACCCGGAGCGCGAGCTGGTTCGCCATCGTGCCCGACGGCACGTAGAGCGCGGCCTCCTTCCCCAGCAGCGCGGCGGCCAGCACCTCGAGCCGGTTGACCGTCGGGTCCTCTCGGTAGACGTCGTCGCCGACCGTGGCCTCGGCCATCGCGGCCCGCATCTCGGGCGTCGGCCGGGTGACGGTGTCGGAGCGGAGGTCGACCCGATGGTCGAGGCGGCCGTCGGAGGTCACGCGCTCATCGGCCGGGCCCGACCGGTCGCATCAGCCCCTCCTGGATGACCGTGACCGCGAGCGCGCCGTCGCGACAGAAGATGCGGCCCTCGGCGAGCCCGCGCGCACCCGACGCCGATGGGCTCGTCTGGTGGTAGAGCAGCCAGTCGTCGGCGCGGAACGGACGGTGGAACCACATCGCGTGATCCAGGCTGGCGATCATGTACCGACCCTCGCCGTAGGTGATCGCGTGCGGGAGCATCGCGGTGTCGAGCAGCGTGAGATCGGACGCGTAGCAGACCACGCACGCGTGCAGGAGCGGGTCGTCGGGCAGCGAGCCGTCGGCCCTGATCCACACGTTCTGCTCGGGCGCCCGCGGCTTCGGGTCGAGCCAGGGCGGGTCCTCGGTCGGACGAGAGTCGATCGGCCGCTCCCGCTCGAGCCAGAGCGCGAAGTCGTCGCTGAACCGGTCGGCGTGGGCCGCGAGCCGCTCGCGGAAGGTCGGCAGCGTCTCCGGCTCGGCTACCGCGGGCATCGCGTCCTGATGGTCGGGCCCGTCCTCGACGACCTGGAAGGACGACGCCAAGTTGAAGATGGCGTGGCCGTGCTGGATCGCGACCACGCGCCGGGTGGTGAAGCTGCGACCGTCGCGGATGCGGTCGACCTCGTACACGATCGGCACGTTCGGATCGCCGGGCCGGAGGAAGTACGCGTGCAGCGAGTGCACCGGCCGGGACGCATCGAGGGTCCGGCCCGCGGCGATCAGCGCCTGCCCCGCCACCTGGCCGCCGAACACGCGTTGGCGGTCCTCGTCGGGGCTGAGACCGCGAAACAGGTTGACCTCGAGCTGCTCGAGGTCGAGCAGGCTGATCAGGTCGTCGAGCGCGGTGCCCATCACCGGGATGCTACCGGCGCCGTCTCCCGGCGCGGCCAGCTAGCCGAAGAACACGCTCGCCACGTCGAACAGGCGACGGTCGACGGTCTTGAGCTCGCGCACGCCTTCCTCGATCGGAACCCGGACGATCTCGGTTCCCTGCAACGCGACCATCTTCCCGAAGTCGCCGTCGTGGGCCGCGTCGATGGCCTCGATCCCGAAGCGGGTCGCGAGCACCCGGTCGAACGCGGTGGGCGTCCCACCCCGTAGCACGTGACCCAGGATGGTGACGCGGGTCTCGAAGCCGGTACGCGCCTCGATCTCGGCGGTGACGAAGTTCCCGATGCCGCCCAGGCGGACGTGCCCGAACTCGTCGACCTCGCCCGACTGCGTGGCCAGGCTGCCCTCTTGCGGCACCGCGCCCTCGGCGACCACGACGATCGAGAAGCCGGCTCCCCCCCGATGGCGGTGGGTGATCCGCTCGCACACCTCCGCGATGTCGAACGGCTCCTCGGGGACGAGGATCAGGTCCGCGCCGCCGGCCATGCCGGAGTAGGCCGCGATCCAGCCCGCGTGGCGACCCATCCCCTCCACCACCATCACCCGGTCGTGGCTCTCGGCGGTGGTCCGGAGCCGGTCGATGGCGTCGGTCGCGATCTGGACCGCGGTGTTGAAGCCGAACGTGAAGTCGGTAGCCGAGAGATCGTTGTCGATCGTCTTCGGAACACCCACGATCCGCGCGCCGTCGGCCCCGAGCTTCTCCGCCACGCCGAGGGTGTCCTCGCCCCCGATCACGATCAGCGCGTCGATCCGCTCCCGGCGCAGCGTGTCGAGGACACGCGCGACGCCGTCGTCGCTCTTGTACGGGTTGGTCCGCGACGATCCGAGGATGGTGCCGCCCCGCGCCATGATGCCCGGCATGTTCGCGCTGAGGAGATCCATCGTCTCGCACTCGATCACCCCTCGCCATCCGTGACGGAACCCGACGAGGGTGTGGCCGTAGATGTCCTCGCCCTTCACGACAACGGCTCGGATCACCGCGTTGAGGCCCGGGCAGTCGCCCCCGCCGTTCAGCACGCCGATCCGCATCGCTGGCTCCTCGCTCTCGCTCCTCGCACTGGATCCTCGATCTGGGCGCGCCCAATCCTGCCGCAGAAGCGAGCGGCGCGCCGTGTCGGCTCCCCGCGCCGTTCCCCCGGTGCCGCGGCCCCGAGCACCGGTGACTGGGCGCCCGGATAGCCTCGGCCCATGTCGCGCCGACGTACCCGGGCCCGGATCGCGGCCGCGGCTGCTCCCCTCCTCCAGCCGGGCGAGGAGATCGTGGCCTCGGGGGCCGTGTGGATGGCCGACCGCCGGCCGCGCGTCCCGCTGCTCTTCATCGGCCGCGCGATCTACCTGCTCGCGCTCACCGATCAGCGCGTGCTCGTGTTCGACACGCCCCGGAAGGGCCGACCACTCCTCGACGGCGACCTCCTGCTCGGTCGCCAGCACGCGGCGCTCGACCTCGCCGGTCACCACCGCCTCCGGCCGATGCTCCAGGTCAGCGTGCAGCTCGTGGCCGATCGCGAGGTCGTCTTCGAGTTCCGGCCCCGCGACCGGCGCCTGGGCCGCGCGCTGGCCACCGCGCTTCGTACCGCGGCCGACGCCCCGGCCGACGCCCCGGCCCTGCCGGCCGGGTGACCCGATGGCGGTGGTCGTCAGCCTCGACGCCGGCACGACCGGCGTCCGCGCCTTCGCCGTCGACGAGCAGGGCCGCCCGCGTGGCTGGGCCTACCGCGAGTTCCCGCAGCACTACCCGCAACCGGGCTGGGTCGAGCACGACCCCGACGACATCTGGGCCGCCACCGTCGCGACGCTGGGAGAGGTCTCCGCGGACCTGCAAGCCGCGGGCGAGACGATCGCCGCCATCGGCATCGCCAACCAGCGCGAGACCGCGGTCGTGTGGAGCCGGTCGACCGGGCGGCCGCTGCACCGAGCTCTCGTGTGGCAGGACCGGCGCACCGCCGGCCGGTGTGACGAGCTGAAGGCGGCAGGGCCCGAGCCGCTCGTGCGCCGGCGCACCGGGCTCGTCCTCGACCCGTACTTCTCGGCCACGAAGGTCGAATGGCTGCTCGGTGAAGGCGCCGTCGACGACTCGCCCGACCTCGCGTTCGGTACCGTCGACACGTGGATCCTCTGGAAGCTCACCGGTGGCCGCGTGCACGCAACCGACCCGTCGAACGCGAGCCGAACGCTCCTCTACGACATCGAGAAGCTCGACTGGTCCACCGAGCTGGCCGACCTGTTCGGGGTCCCCCTTCGTTGCCTCCCCGATGTACGGCCGAGCAGCGGGCGGTTCGGCGTCACCGACCCCGACGCCGCGGTCGGGCTCGCGGTGCCGGTGAGCGGGATCGCGGGCGACCAGCAGGCCGCGCTGTTCGGGCAGGCGTGCTTCGAGCCCGGCATGGCCAAGAACACCTACGGAACGGGCTCCTTCGTGCTCGTCAACCTCGGCCCACGGCGCCCCGAGCCTGTCGAGGGCCTGCTCACGAGCGTGGCCTGGACGATCGGCGCCGAGACGACCTACGCGATGGAGGGCGCGATCTTCGTGACCGGCGCCGCGATCCAATGGCTGCGCGACGGCCTCGGGATCATCGACGCCGCCGCCGCCGCCGGTCCGCTCGCCGCGAGCGTTCCCGACACGGGCGGCGTCTACTTCGTCCCTGCGTTCACCGGTCTCGGCTCGCCGTATTGGGATCCCTATGCACGAGGCACGGTGCTCGGGCTCACCCGGGGCACCGGCCGGGCCCACCTCGCCCGCGCGGTCGTCGAGGCGATGGCCTACCAGACGCGCGACGTCGTGGACGCGGTCACCGCGGCCACCGGCACCGAGCCGGCGGAGCTACGGGTCGACGGCGGCGCTAGCGTGATGGACCTGCTGTGCCAGCTCCAGGCCGACGTGATCGGCGTGACGGTGCGCCGCCCCGAGGTGAAGGAGACCACCGCGCTCGGCGCCGCGTATCTCGCGGGGCTGGCCGAGGGTGTATGGGCGTCGCCGGCCGAGGCTGCCGCCAGTTGGGTCGAGGAGGCGAGCTTCACGCCGTCGATGCCGGCCGAGGAAGTAGAGCGCCGGTATGCCGGCTGGCGCCGGGCGGTGGAACGGGCCCGGGGCTGGGCCCGTTGACGCAGCCGGCTACGACGCGAGGCTCTCGAGCGTGGCCAGCATCACCGGCTCCTCGGCCACGTCGTGGCCACCGCGCTCGTCGGCCCTCTTCGTGGAGTAGGTGTCGACGTACTCGTAGCCCGAGAGCTCGCGGATCTCGAACATCACCTCGTCGGTGATCCGGCGCAGGACGAGGTGATCGTGCTCGGGCTCGGCGTAGTGGTCGACCGGGATGGGGGCTCCGAAGCGGATCCGCACCGGGCGGAACAGCCGGGGCAGCTTCTTGTCGGTCGGCTGGACCTCGTCGGTGCCGATCAGCCCGATCGGCACGATGGGCGCGCCGGTGCGCAGCGCGAGCCGCGCCACCCCCGTGTGGCCGCGGTGCAAGAAGCCGTCGCGCGTGCGCGTGCCCTCCGGGTAGATCCCGAACACCGCGCCCCGCTCGAGCACCTCGGTGGCCGACGCGAGCGCACGCTCGCCGGCGCTCCCGCCCTCCCGCCGGATCGGGATCTGGCCCACTGCCCGGAAGAACCACGCCGTCTTGGGGTCGTCGAAGTACTCGGCCTTGGCGACGAAGGTCACCCGCCGCGCCACGACGAGTGGGAGGAAGAGCGAGTCCATGAACGAGCGGTGGTTCGCCGCGAGGATCACCGGGCCCCGGGCGGGGAGGTGCTCGCGGCCGTCGACGCGCACGCGGTACACGACTCGGAGGATCGGCGTGAGCACCGCCTTCAGGACCCAATAGAGCACGCGTTCAGCCTAGGAGAGACGGGCGGAGGCCCTCGGGCCGACGCCGAGCGATGCCCGAAGCTCCTCCACTCGAGCGCGCGTGGCATCTGCATGCTCGGGTGCCTCACGCGCGTTCGCCGCCGCGCCTCGCGCTCCGAGCCGCTCGATCGCCTGCACCGCCCATCGGGTGAGCCGCTCCCTCATCTCGTGTCTCCATCGCTGCGCCCTCATCTCGGGCCCCCATCGATTGGCGCAGCAAGACGGACGGACGTTTCGGGCTGTCTCGGACCGGTTTCCCGAGCGCGAACGGTGCGTGGCGCACACCTGGACGGAGCGGACGTCCGGTACGAGCACGCGTGCTCGCACGATCTTGACCGGCCCGCACGATCTTGACCGGCCCGCACGATCTTGACCGGATGGTCAAGTCGCTCGTACCCTGCCGCCCGATGAGGCGGAAGCTCACGCAGCGAGGCAAGGACCGCCGCCGCCAGCTGATGCGGGAGGCGGCCCGGCTGTTCGCGGAGCGAGGGTTCCACCCCACCTCCGTCTCCGACATCGTCACGAGCCTCGGGGTGGGCAAGGGCGTCTTCTACTGGTACTTCTCGAGTAAGGACGAGCTGCTGGTCGAGATCCTCAAGGCCGCACAGCTCGACCTGCGGCGACGCCAGCAGGTCGCCATCGGCGACGAGCCCGACCCGGTCGTGCGCATCGAGCTCGGCATCCGCGCGTCGATGCAGTGGTTCGACGAGCACCGGGACGACCTCACGCTGTTCCAGTTCGCCGCGTCGGAGGAGCGCTTCGCGCCCGTGGTGCGCAGCAACCAGGAGATCGCCATCGCCGACGCGGCCCGTCACATCAAGGACGCGATCGGCGACGGCCGCGTCGCCGACCAGGATCCCGAGGTGCTCGCGCACGCGATCATCGGCGTCATGCAGCAGCTCGCCCGCACATATCTGTTCGAGCAGCCCGTCGACGGCATCGCCGACGCCGCGGTGTCGTTCTGTCTCCACGGCCTCACCGGCTGACCAGGCGCTAGCTCCGATCGACCTGTCGGATCGGCCCGGCCCGGATCAGCCCAACTTCGTGAGGGTTCGCTTCACGCCGCGCACGGCTTGGCCAATGCGCTGCTCGTTCTCGACCAGGGCGAAGCGCACGAACCCCTCGCCGCCGGGGCCGAAGCCCACGCCCGGCGACACCGCCACCTTGGCCTCCCTCACGAGCAGCTTGGCGAACTCGAGACTCCCCATCTCGACGTAGGGCTCGGGCACCGGTGCCCACACGAACATCGTCCCCTGCGGTCGTTCGATCTCCCACCGCACGCGAGCGAGCCCGTCAACCAGCGCGTCGCGGCGGCCGCGGTAGATCGCGTTGACCTCCTGCGGGTAGTCGGGCGCCTCGTTCATCGCCACGATCGACGCGATCTGGATGGGCTGGAACGTGCCGTAGTCGAGGTACGACTTGAGGCGGGCCAGCGCGGCCACGGCCTCGGCGTTGCCCAGGAGGAACCCCATCCTCCAGCCCGCCATCGAGAACGACTTCGTGAGCGTGTAGAGCTCGACCGCCACGTCGGCCGCGCCCGGGACCTGGAGGATCGACGGGGGGTCGTAGCCGTCGAAGCCGAGGTCGGCGTACGCGAAGTCGTGGACGAGGAGCACGTCGTGCTGGCGCCCGAACTCGACCATGCGGGTCATGAAGTCGAGGTCGACGCAGGTGGTCGTCGGGTTGTGCGGGAACGACAGCACGATCACACGCGGTCGCGGCCACGACTCCTCCCATGCCGCGAGCAGGTTGGCGAAGAAGTCCTCGTCGGGCCCGAGGCGCACGTGGCGCACCTCGGCGCCGGCGAGGATGGGGCCCCAGATGTGGATCGGGTACGACGGGCTCGGGACGAGCGCGGCATCACCGGGCCCGAGCATCGTCCACATGAGGTGCGAGAACCCCTCCTTGGCCCCGATGCTCGTGCAGGCCTGGGTCTCGGGGTCGAGCTCGACGCCGAACTCGCGGCGGTAGAGATCCGTGACGGCGAGGCGCAGCTTCGGGATCCCCCGGCTGGTCGAGTACCGATGGTTGCGCGGGTTCCGCACCGCCTCGCACAGCTTGTCGACCGCGACCGCGGGCGACGGGATGTCGGGGTTGCCGAACCCGAGGTCGATCACGTCGTCACCCGCCCTCCGGGCCTCCGTCTTCAGGGCATCGATGGTGGCAAAGACGTAGGGAGGCAGGGCGTTGATCCGGCGGAACTCCATCCCCGGAACGGTACCAGCCACCCCCCCGTGCACCGTTCGCATTCGCGCCCCCGTGCGCCCCTCGCGTACGGACCTCGCGTACGGGAGCGCGCGGTCGGCCCGCTACGCTTCGACGCCCATGCCCGCGATCCAGGCCGTGCTCCTCGACGTCGGCGGGGTGTTCCACCTCCCCGACCACGATCACCTGATCGGCGCCTTCGCGCGAGCGGGCGTCGCGATCGACCCCGGGCTCCTCGACCGGGCGCACTATGCCGGCGCGGCCCGCTTCACGCTCGCCTACGACGGCGACCTCGACTGGAAGACGATGTGGGGGGCCTATCTCGACGCCTACACACGCGCCTGCGAAGTACCCGACGATCGCCGCGACGACGTCCTCGAGCACCTCCGAGCCGAGTTCGCGGTGGCAGCACTGTGGTCGCGCGTGATCCCGGGATCGCGCGAGGCACTGCGCGCCCTCGCCGACACCGGCACGACCCTCGGCGTGGTTTCCAACGCCGACGGATCGGTGGCCGCCCGGCTGGCCGAGCAGGAGGTGCTCCAGGTCGGCCCCGGTCCCGGCGTGCCGGTCGCCACGATCATCGACTCGGGCGCGGTGGGTGTGCAGAAGCCCGACCCGCGGATCTTCCATCTCGCGCTCGACGCCCTCGACGTGCGTCCCGAGCACGCGCTCTACGTCGGCGACATGCCCGCCATCGACGTGGTGGGAGCCCGCAAGGCCGGCATCCGCCCGGTGGTGATGGACCCCTTCGGCTTCCAGGCCGACCTCGACTGCGATCGGGTCGCCACGCTGACCGAAGTGGGCGCGTTCCTCCGGTGAGCCCCGTCAGCCGGTGAACGCGGCCTCGGCCGGCTCGAGGTAGAACTGCGAGGCCCACTTCCGGTACTGCATGATCGGGCCATCGGTGTCGGCCAGCGCCGGCCGCGCGAGGTGCACCTTGTTCTCCCAGATCGGGATGTCCTGCATCACTTGCCGGTTGATCTCGGCCACGAAGGCGTCGGCCACGCTCGAGGTGGATCGCTCGCTCTCGAGCTTGCGCACCGTGAAGTTGAAGCGGATCTGCACGGTCTCGTCGTCGATCGGCGTCGTGGTGGCCACGAGAAGCGCGTCGACGATGCCCGTGAACCACGTGTAGGCAAAGCCGGGCCCGAACGAGTACGCGTCGATGTGGCCCTCGGTGACGCCACGGGGGGTCACGTACTTCTGCACGGAGATCATCACCGATGTCGGGCCGTCGGTCTCGTACCGCTGCACCTCGGCCACCTCGTCGGTGCCGTGCACGTACCGGAAGTGGGCCGGGTCCACCGTGTTCTCGCCCATCTCCTGCCACGCCGTCCGCACCCTGTAGCTCGACTTGTAGTAGTCGGTGAAGCCGGGGGCGGAGCACTCGGGCAGCTTGGGGACGTCCCATTGCGGCGCCTCGCCGCGCGGGTGGTACCAGGCCATGGTCAGCCCGTTGCGCTCCATCACCGGGTACGTGCCGACACGGGCCCGCTGGTTAACGCGCTCGCTGTACGGGATGCCGACACACGCGCCGGCGCCGTCGTACTTCCAGCCGTGGAACGGGCACACGATGCAGCCGCCCTCCACCGCGCCGCCGACGCCGAGGTGCGCGCCGAGGTGCGCGCAATACGCGTCGAGCAGGTGCGGGTCGCCGGCCTCGTCGCGCCAGAGCACGAGGTCGCGCCCGAAGTAGCGCAGGGGGCGGACGTCGCCGGGCCCGAGCTCGTCGGGATAGGCGACCTGGAACCAGCCGAAGGGCATGGGGAACGGGAACCGGCTCATGCGAGAATTAGAACACGTTCCTATTCGGGGGGCAAGCCCGTCGGCCCGCGCGCTCGGGCCGGTCGCGGCTACGGCTTGTCCGTGCCGACCACCCACATCGAGAAGAACTGGGAGCCGCCACCGTAGGCGTGGCCGAGCGCGCGGCGCGCCCCCTCGACCTGGAACCCACCGGCGAGGCCGCGCACCTGCTGGGCGATCTCGGCGAAGCGGATCATCCCCGACGCGCCGATCGGGTTCGACGACAGCACCCCGCCCGACGGGTTCCAGGGGATGTCGCCCTCAAAAGCGGTTGCCCCCGCCTCTGTGAGCTTCCAGCCCTCACCCTCGGCGCAGAAGCCGAGGTTCTCGAGCCACATCGGCTCGAACCAGCTGAACGGCACGTACACCTCGGCACAGTCGAGATCGCGGCGGGGATCGGTGACTCCGGCCTGCGCGTACACGTCGGCCGCGCACTCCCGCCCCGCCCGTGGATTCACCTGGTCGCGGCCGGCGAAGATCGTCGGCTCGCTGCGCATCGCGCTGCCGTGGACCCAGGCCGGCGGGCGGGGCGCGCCGTCGGCGACCCGCTCGCCGGTCAGCACCATCGCGCACGCGCCGTCGGACGACGGACACGTCTCGAGGTAGCGCAGTGGCTCCCACAGCATCGGCGACTCCTCGACCATCTTCATGTCGATGTCGGGGAGGTGCAGGTGCGCGTTGGGGTTGCGGAGCGCGTTCGTCCGGTCCTTCACGGCGACCATCATCCCGATGTGATCGGGCGCGCCCGAGCGGCGGATATAGGCACGGATCAGGGGCGCGAAGTAGCCGCCGGCGCCGGCCACGAGCGGGGCTTGAAACGGCGGGTGCACGGTGAGCGCCCACATCGCGTCGCTCTCCGACTGCTTCTCGAACGCGACGGTCAGCACCCGCTCGTGGATGCCGGCCTCGACCAGCCCGGCCGCGACGAGCGCGGTCGAGCCACCCACACTGCCGGCGGTGTGGACCCTGATCATCGGCTTGCCCACGGCCCCGAGCGCGTCCGCCAGGTACAGCTCGGGCATCATGACGCCCTCGAACATGTCGGGCGCCTTGCCGATCACGACGGCGTCGACGTCGCGCCACTCCATCTCGGCGTCCTCGAGTGCTCCCATCGCGGCTTCACGGACGAGGCCGGCGATCGAGACGTCGGCGCGAACTGCCTTGTGTCGCGTCTGACCCACGCCCACGACCGCGCACCGATGCGCGCCCACTACTCCCCCTCCAGCACGCAGACGAGGTTGTGCTGCAGGCAGGGGCCCGAGGACGCGTGGGCGACGGCCCGCCGGGCGCCTCCGTCCGACACCCGGCTCGCCGCCTCGCCGATCCGGATCAGGCCGGTGGCCATCATCGGATTCGCGGCCAACGCCCCGCCCGACGGGTTGACGTCGACGCGCTCGCCGAGGCCGAGCGCGTCGCGCAGGATCAGCTCCTCGTGGCTGAACTGCGCGTGGAGCTCGGCCACGTCGACCGGCGCGTCGCCCACACCGGCGCGCTCGCCGGCGAGCCGCGTCGACTCCGACCGGGGGATGTCGCGGCAGCCGAGAGCGTGGGCCTCGATCCGATGGTCGATGCCGCGGATCCACGCGGGGCGCTCGCACAGCTCGCGGGCCCGATCGCCCGCCGCGAGCACGACGGCAGCGGCGCCGTCGGTGACGGGCGGACAGTCGGACGGGCGCAGTGGCGACACCACCGTGGGCTCGCGCAGCATCTCGTCGGCCGAGCGCGCCTCGTGAACCACCGCGTGGGGGTTGCCCATCGCGGCCGCGCGGCTGCGGGCCACGACCTCGGCCAGATCCCGCTCGCCCTTCCCGGTCGCCTCGAGGTAGGCGCGGGCCTGGAGCGCTGCCAGCGACACCGCGTCCGGCCACAGCGGCGCGACGAAGTATGGATCGAGCTGGAGCGTGAGCACCTCGGAGAGGTCACCCATCGACGTCTTGCCGAACCCGTACACGAGCGCGGAGTCGACGTCACCATGCTGGAGGCGCACCCACGCCTCGTAGAGCGCCCACGCGCCGTCCTGCTCCACATGGCTCTCGCGCACCGGAGGCCACGCGCCGATCGCGTCGAGCGCCTGGACGAACGAGAACGGCGCGCCGATGAGGTAGTCGCAGCTTCCCGAGCACACGAAGCCGAGGTCGTGGCGGCCGATCCCCGACCGGTCGATCGCCTCGGTCACGACCGGCATCAGGATCTCGACCTCGTTGCGGTGCGCATCGGTCGCGGCGTTCGACTGCGCGAAGGCGACGACCGCGACGTCGCGCATCACAGGTACGCCTTGTACGCGTCGTAGGGAGCGTCGGCTTCCCCCGTGGGCTCGAACCACTTGATGCACTCCGTGCTGGGTCTGCGCTCATCGGGTGGTTGCCACACCGCCCGTACTCGGAGGCCCATGCGGCAGTCGGCCGCGGGCAGTCCGGCCACGAGCCCGAACAGCGCGGTGTCGGCGCCGTCAACGAGCACCTGCGCGCACACGTAGGGCACCTCGGGGGCGAGCTCCGAGAACGCGATGTTCACGACGCAGAAGGTGGTGACGGTGCCGGTGTCCGGGAGCTCGACCTCCTCCTCGGTGGGCACGCCGTCGGTGGGACACGACCCGCGGGGCGGGAGGTAGACCTTGGTGCACACGGGGCAACGCTGGCCTCGGATCTTGCCGGCCATGAGGCCTCTGAGAAACTTCGACTGCGCGGTGCCCGCCCCTACGTCGAGGTCGATCCGGATGGGTGCGGCCATGATGGTGACCTGCTCGCCGTCGCCGGCAACGTGCTCGCCGCGCTCGCCCCCCTCCGGCTCGCCAACCTCCGGCTCGCCCCCCTCCGGCTGGAAGGCCTCGATGTCGGAGATGTGGCCCACGGTCTCGGCCCGCCAGCGCGGCCGCACCCGCAGGCCGGTCGCCATCGCGTCCTCCGAGCCGGCGTCGACCGCGTGCAGCATCGGCGTGTCCGCGCCGTCGAGCCGGATCAAGGCCCACGCGAACGGGTGGCCGAGCGGGTGTTTGGCGCGCGGCGCGGCAACCCACCCCCACGTGGTGACCACGCCCGCCGGCCCCACCTCCACGAAGTCGGATGGGTCGCCACCCAGCGCCTCGCTCGTCTCGGGGTCGTACTCCGTGGGGGGGACGAGCACACGACCGTCGGGCCGCCGCACGCCGACGATGCGGCGGTCGCGCAGCCCGGTGAGGAACCGCCCCACCACCGGGCCCACCGAGCGCTTGTAGCCCCCCGGGAACTCGAGGACATGGTGCGCGATCAGCGAGTCCGTGGCAGCTTCAGATCGCGCGCTCACGGCCCTCCCAGTACGGGTCGCGGAGCTTGCGTTTGTACAGCTTCCCGCTCGGGTCGCGCGGCATCTCGGCGATGAAGTCGATCGTCTTCGGCCACTTGAACTTCGCCAGCCGGCCCCGGAGGGAGGTGAGGATCTCGTCGGCCAGCGCGTCGCCGGGCTCGACGCCGAGGGCGGGCTCGATCACGGCCTTGATCTGCTCGCCCCAGTCGTCGTCGGGGATGCCGAACACCGCCGCGTCGCCCACCTTGGGGTGGGTGAGGATCTCGCCCTCGATCTCGGCCGGGTAGATGTTCACGCCGCCCGAGATGATCATGTCGCTCTTGCGATCGCACAGGAACAGGAACCCGTCTTCGGTGAGGTAGCCGACGTCACCGACGGTGAAGAACCCGTCGCGCCGGTTGGCGTCGGTCTTCTCGCGGTCGCCCTTGTACTCGAAGTCGACGGTGCTCATCCGCATGTAGACGGTGCCGGGCTCGCCGGGCGCAGCCTCGTTCCCGGCGTCGTCGACGATGCGCAGCTCGGAGCCGGTCCACACCTTGCCCACCGTGCCCGGGTGCGCGAGCCAGTCCTCGGGGGTGGCCAGGGTGCCGCCCCCCTCGGTCGCGGCGTAGTACTCGTAGATCACGGGCCCCCACCAGTCGAGCATCCGGCGCTTCACCTCGACCGGGCACGGCGCGGCCGCGTGGATCGCGTAGCGCATCGACGACACGTCGTACTGCGCCCGCACCTCCTCCGGCAGCGCCAGCATCCGGTGGAACTGCGTGGGAACCATGTGCGTGTGGGTGATCTTGTAACGCTCGATCTTCCGGAGCGTCTCCTCGGCGTCCCACTTGTCCATGAAGACGACCGTGTGCCCGGCGTGCAGCGCGTTGGCGCCGAACGTGGTGACCGCGGTGTGGTAGTTGGGCGATGTGACGAGGTGCACGTTGCCGTCCTTCGGCAGGATGCCGAAGAGGAGGAGGAACATCGAGTAGAGCTCGGCGTTGGTGTCGGGGTCGACCTTCGCGAGCGGACGGCGCACGCCCTTGGGCCGGCCGGTGGTACCCGACGTGTAGTGCATGGTGGCGCCGGTCACGCGGTCGGGCGGCGCGGTCGTGGGCCGGCCCTCCCGCAGCCCCTCGAAGGCGCGGAACCCCTCGATCGCGCCACCCACGGCGAAGCGCGCCTCCTGCGGGAAGTCGAGCTCCTCGGCCGCCGCCGCGCCCGCCTCCGCGTAGCGCTCGTGCACGAAGAGCGCCTTGGCCTCGCAGTCGCCCACGATGTAGGCGACCTCGGGGCCGGTGAGGTGGTAGTTGATCGGCGTGAGGTACCAGCCGGACTGGAGCGCGGCGAGGTAGATCTCCATCGACTCGACCCCGTTCGGCAGCAGCGTGGCGATCGCGTCGCCCGGCTCCAGGCCGAGGGTGCGCAGGCCGTGCACGAGCTGGTTGGAGCGGGCCGTGAGCTCGCCCGCGGAGTGCTCCGTGCCGTCGGGATCGACGACCGCGAGGTACGACGGGTCCTCCCGCGCGTGCACCCAGAAGCCGCCTGCCATCGGATCCCTCCTACCGGCCGTCAGTAGAACACGTTCTCGTTTCGCGTCGCAAGGCCGGTCAGCGGGCGCCTCCGCGGGTCGCCCGTCAGCGGGCGAAGCGGTTGCTCTCGAGCCAGCCCGACCCGGGCGGACCGCCACCGGCGGACGTGAACCGGACGAGGGTCCGGCGGTACACGGTGGGGCGGGGCGGGTCGAAGACGTGGGCGAGGTCGATCTCGATGCTCGTGACCGGATCGATGCGCCCGCGGACCACCGTGCCGTCGTCGGCCGTGACCGTGAACGGCCCTGCCACCGCGTGCGCGAGGTCGCGATCGTCGAACTCGAGCTCGTGCTCCACGTCGACGATCGTCCTCGTGGTGTCGGTGTGCAGGTACCCGGTGGCGAAGCGACCCAGGCCGGGAACCTCGACGACGGCCCACTGCATCCGGAAGTCGGGCCCGCCGATCGCGCAGAATGCCCACTCCATGTTCCAGTCGCGAGGCCCCCACGAGTGGTCGCGCTCGCCCCGGCCGACGAAGCGCGTGGCTTCGCCGATGCCGAACTCGCCGTGCACCTCCACCGCCTGCTCGAACCGGCAGGCCGAGTAGCCCGCCGCGGAGTGGCCCGGCACGTCCGACGGGCCCGTGGAATGCGCGGCGCCGGCCGCGTCGTACTCGACGTCGACCGATGCCGGAAGAACCAGTCCCGCGCGCGGTCCGGTCACCACCCGCCCGAAGCCACGCACGCGCAGACGCCCGTGTCGCAGCGGGTCGGAGCGCTCCCAGGAGAACGCGAGGCCCCAGCGGTCGTAGGCGAGGCCCTCGACGTCGATGTCGGCGAGCGGGAGCCGCGTCTCCTCGAGCACCACCCACTCGTCGCGCTCGTAGGCGACGAACCAGAGCCAGGCCCGGTCCTGGTTCGGGTGGAGACCGATGCGCACGTGGCCGGCGCGCTCGCCCGCATCGTCGAACCAGTCGAGGAACCACGACTCGTTCCACCAGAGGTGGTCGGGGCTCCACGGATGCGCTCCCTCGTCGGCGGGCTGGATGCCGAACTTCGTCAGCACCTCGAGGGCGAGAGCGGTCTTGGCCACGGCAACGGAGTACAACACGGCGCGCGCGCCCCGGGCAACCTCCCCAGGGTCGCCGGTTACGTGCCGGACGGGAGATTCCGTCGATCCCGGATCTCGAGCGGCGTGCGGGGCGGCTTCGCGACCGCGTCGCGCAGGAGCTTGCGCGCCGCCTCGATGTCGTCGACCACCGGGCCGGCCGGCGGGTTCGGGAGGTGGCGTTCGGCCGCCTCCTCGACCGCGCACACGATGGGATCCCAGTCGGCATCCGGCACGCGGGTGATGGTGACGAAGTCGTTGACGCCGAAGACGGAAGCCACACCGTCGAGCGCCAGCACGGCGCGGGCGAACGGATCGTCGGTCTCGTCGCCGCAGTTCACGTGGATGCGGGCGGGCAACGTGATGTCGAGCGTGAACTTCATCGCGTTCGGGTTGGGTGTGGGCGACGGCCGGGCGCAGGCCATGGCTCCAAGCTAACGGCTACAGCCTGGTGAGCACGGTTCGTGCGAGCTGCTCGAGCGGCGCGGGATCGAGGTCCTTGACGGCGTCGAGCCTGAACTGGACGCTGCCGTGACGGACCCAGACGTCCTCGAAGACCTGTCCGCCGGCGACGGCGTGTTCGCTGAATGCCTCGTCACCGAGCCCGGAGACCTTCGCGGTCTTGCCCGACGCGATCTGACGTTGCTGGACGAAGTCCGCGGGGCTCCGGCTCGGATACACGTCGAGCTCCACGCCGAACCCGTTCCCGGCAGCATCGGTGATCACCCAATCGCAGATCGTCTCGCTCCCGTCGGGCGTCGAGGTCGGCGACCCATTCCCCGCCGTGGCGCCGAACACGACCTGGAGGTCGCCGGGCGCGAGGAGCGTGCACGCGTGCGGAGCCGCCGAGGGGCGCGGTGCCGACGATGGCGACGCGCTACCGCTCGACGAGGTCGCGCCCCCCGAGGTGGTTCGTGCACCGTGCGTGCGCGAGGTGCTCGCTGGGCCGCTGCGAGGAGATCCACCGCAACCGGTCAGAGCGACGAGAGCGAACAGCGCCACCAACCCCCGTGGACCGGAGAACGCCTTCACTGCGGTGCGCACGCACCGCCGTCGCTGCCGGGCACGGCCCCCCGATTCACCGGGTCTTGCTGAACCGCACCGGCATGTGCTTGATGCCGTTGATGAGGTTCGACGCCAGATGCTCGGGCTCGCCGTCGAGCTCCATGTCGGGGAGGCGGGAGAGGACCTCGTCGAAGATGGCGTTGATCTCGACCTTCGCGAGCGTCGCGCCCAGGCAGTAGTGGGGGCCCCGGCCGCCGAACGCGAGATGCTCGTTGGGCGAGCGACGGACGTCGAACGTCTCCGGGTCGTCGAACTTGTCCTCGTCGCGGTTGGCCGAGCCGTACCAGATGGTGACCTTGTCGCCCTGCTTGATCGCCTGCCCTCGGATCTCGGTGTCGGTGGTGGCGGTCCGGCGGAAGTACTGCACTGGTGACACCCACCGGAGCATCTCGTCGACCGCGGTCGCCAGGAGCGACCGGTCGTCGCGCAGGAGCCGGAGCTGATCGGGGTGCTGGAGCAGCGCCAGCATCCCGCCCGAGGTCAGGTTGCGGGTGGTCTCGTTGCCCGCCACCGACAGCAGCAGGCAGAACATGTTGAACTCCAGCTCGTCGAGCCGTTCGCCGTCGACCTCACCGGTGATGAGCGTCGTGATGATGTCGTCCCTCGGCTCGGCAATGCGTTGCTCGCGCAGCTGTTGCGCGTACGCGTAGAACTCCATGGCCGCGGCCTGACCCGACTCCGGTGTGGCCGCGTACTCGGTGTCGTGCGCGCCGATCATGCGGTTGGACCAATCGAACACAAGGTGGCGATCCTCGATGGGAACGCCGAGCAGCTCGGCGATCACGATGAGGGGGAGCTCCGACGCCAGCTCGGTGACGAAGTCGCACCGGCCCTTCGGCGCCACCCGGTCGACGATCTCCCTCGCCGCGGCATGGATGCGAAGCTCGAGCCCGGCGACGGTCTTCGGCGTGAAGCCGCGAGCGACGAGCATCCGGAGGCGCGTGTGCAGCGGCGGATCCTGGTTGAGCATCATCAGCTCGGCACCGCCCTCGATGGGTTCAATGAAGGCGCCGCCGGCCGCGGAGGAGAACGTCGGCGCGTCGCGCGACACCGCGACGACGTCGTCGTACTTCGTCACGACCCAGAAGCCGGGGCCGTCCGGGAGCGGATGCGGATACCACGCGACCGGGTCCTCGCGCCGCAGGTAGGTGAAGTACTCGTGGGGTGGCCCCGAGGTGAACGCGTGCGGGTCGGCGAGATCGAAGGTGATCGAGGCCACGATCCGGTCTCCTCGTCTTCGGGCGGGTGGGCGGGTCGAGCGTTGGGCGGGTCGAGTGTCGGGCGGGTGGGCGGAGCAGGTGCCCGTCACGAGTGGAACACGGTTTCGGCAGGCAAGGGTAGCGCGGTGCCCGCGCGACCTAGAATCGGTTCTACTTCGGGCGGCCTCGCGGCCGCCGCCGGTGACGCGGCCGGTCCCACCCCCCGGGAGCCAGCATGGAACTCCTACCCATGAGCACCGAGCACTGTCTGGTGGAGCGCGACGGCCACGTCGTCACGCTCACCATGAACCGGCCCGAGGCGAAGAACGCGCTCAGCGCCGAGATGCTCGTGGGCCTCGCCGACGGGTTCACCTACGTCGACGAGGAGCCCGAGGTGCGGTGCGCGATCCTCACCGGCGCGGGGGGCACGTTCTCCTCCGGCGCCGACCTCAAGGCGATGGCCACGCCCTCCGAGGACCAGCGCGTGCGCGACCGCATGGCGGAGCAGCCCAACCTGCACTGGAGGGCCCTGCTGCGCGATGAGCGGCTCAAGAAGCCGCTCATCGCCGCGGTCGAGGGCTACGCGGTCGCCGGGGGCACCGAGATGCTCCAGGGCACCGATATCCGCATCGCCGGTGAGGGCGCGACGTTCGGCGTGTGGGAGGCGCGACGCGGGCTCTTCCCACTCGGTGGCTCCGCGGTACGGCTCCCCCGCCAGATCCCCTACACCATGGCGATGGACATCCTGCTCACCGCGCGGGCGGTGTCGGCACACGAGGCGCGCCAGATCGGGCTCATCGGCCGGGTCGTGCCGGACGGCCAGGCACTGTCGGCGGCACGAGCGGTGGCCGAGCAGGTCGCCGCGTGCGGACCGCTCTCGGTGCAGGCGATCCTGCGCGCGTGGCGCGAGACCGAGGGCATGAGCGACTTCGAGGCGATCCAGGTCCAGGACAAGATCGGCTGGGAGGTCTTCGCCAGCGAGGACGCGCAGGAGGGACCGCGCGCGTTCGCCGAGAAGCGGCCACCCGTCTACAAGGGCCGCTGAGCCGCGCTCGATGGACGCCGATGCCGAGCCGTCGGGCGACGCCCACGTCCCCGCCTCCCACGTCCCCGCCTCCGCCCCCGACCCCGGGGTCTTCGTCACTCCCGAGCGCCTGCGTCTGGCCGAGGCGGTGCGCCGTCTCATCGACGCGGTGCTCACCGCCGACGGCGCTACCGAGGAGCAGCTCGCCGACGCGGCGACCGGGGCCGTGCAGCTCGCGGCCCGGCTGGCGGGGGTCGCTCCCGGCGGGCCACGCACTGGCGGGCCCGGCTACTCGGCCCGTAGCCACGACGACTACCTGCCCCGCAGCCCGCTCGTCGGTGAGGTGAGCCCGATGGCGCCGCCGATCGCGTACGAGTACCGCGACGGCCGGCTCTACGGCCACGGCGTCTTCCATGCCGCGTACGAGGGGCCTCCCGGCTACGTACACGGCGGATGGGTGGCGCTCGCGTTCGACGAGATCCTCGGCATGGCCAACATCGCCAGTGGTCATCCCGGAATGACGGGCCGTCTCTCGATTCGCTATCGCCGCCCCACGCCCTTACACCGAGAGGTGCGCTTCGAGGGGTGGACGGACGAGGTGGACGGCCGGCGCGTCGTGGCCAAGGGAACGCTCGAGGTCGACGGCGAGATCACGGCCGAGGCCCACGGGCTCTTCGTCGTGATCGGGGACGAGCGCGCGGCCGAGTACTTCGGGCCGCGTGGCCGCGACGGCTTCGAGCCCACGTAGCGTCCGCTACTCCCCCAAAGTCGCAGACAGGCGCTCGGTGGTCTCGAGATACTCCTCGACCATCTCGTAGATCACATCGCGGACCGGCTTCACCTCGTTCATCTGGCCGACGATCTGCCCGACCGGGAAGCCCATCAGCTCCTTCTTCTGCGCGCGCGAGATCCGGGCCTGGGCCTCGGCGGTCAGCATGAACTGGAGCGGCATGGGCAGCGCGCCGGGCGAGTCCGGGGCGTCCCATGCCTCCGTCCACGGGGTCCGCAGCTGGCGGGCCGGCTTGCCGGTCATCGCGCGTGAGCGCACCGTGTCGCGCGACGTGGCTTCGAGCAGGTTCTCGATCGTGAGCGGGAGCAGGTCGCTCTCGGCGACCGTGAGCCAAACCGATCCCGTCCACACGCCCTCGGCGCCGAGCGCGAGCGCGGCCGCGATCTGGCTGCCGCGGCCGATGCCGCCGGCCGCGAGCACCGGCGCGGGCGGGGAGCTATTCCTTGGAACGCTGCAGCAACTCAATGAACACGCCGTCGGGGTCTCGCGCGAAGGCCACCCCCGTGTCCAGTCCTTCAACTTTCGTCACGCGCGGCTCGGTCACGATCGTGAAGCCCTTGCTCCTGC